>JGI24159J19872_10001275_pt1 | contig 27172 bp, 15 predicted proteins | sample Ectturendosymbi4_FD_19872 | JGI IMG/M metagenome (IMG submission 19872)
TGTAGGAAATTGAAAAGTAAACGAAAGGTATTATGACGACACAACCTTTCTTCAATAATTTACTTTTTACTACACAACTGTTTGAGATGGAACAAATCTATATATTGCTCTGTTCATTTACATTGTTTCTTCTTGATTCTTGAATGTTCAACGTAATCAATAGTTCTTAAATGAACTATATAACAAATATTCAAGAACTTTTAAGGACACCGGAAAATATTCATGGACAACAAGATGTTTTTCAAGCATCAAGGACATAACGCGTTTTGATAGCAAACTCAAGTACAGTCCTTGGCGCTCAAGGACGTCTGGCAACCTTATAACGGCAGTGGTGCTGGTGCTAGAAAGAGTCGCAGGGTTGTAGCCGCGTGATCCCCGTTACTGTGGTAACCGCCGCCAAATCTTTTCAGTTTTTAAAGATGTCCTCATTGTCCGGACATTCACACAAATGTACTAACTCCTCAAAGTGAATTTAGTAATAATTCTGTGAAGGCGTAACCAGACGTTTGAGCCAGGGGGATAACTTAGCTGAAAGGACCCCACTGGCCACTGTAGGGGGCCCACTAGCCAACACTCAAAAAGAACTTGAGAAATATTGGTGAATTCGGATGTGGATGGCTGTATACTACAACCCTAAATCACGAGCAAATAATCCGAAAAACGTAAAAAGCAGCATTCTACTAAAAACAAAGCAATTCTAAACCCGAAATATAAGCTAAATGAGAGCCTGGTTTCTACATTTAGCTTTCCAGAGGGCTATTCGGCCCTCTGCCCTCTTCAGTTACCCCACTGTGTGTAAGTATTGATGGAACATAAGCTCAGCAACAGTAGACCACATTATGGGCAAAATAAATTGAAATTTGAACAAATATCGTTCTCACTTTTCCCTTAAAAAGTTTGTGGAATCTTTCTCCTTTGCTAAAAGTCTTGTTTCTACTGCAGCAACGTCAGTGGGCGCCGTTGAAAGTTTCGTGAAGGGTCTCATCATCACGGAATGTTTTTGAAAAGGGAAGACGTTCATTTACGTTTTTATTCAGCATCAAAATTTTGGCGCTTTTTGCCAATTTCTGTGAGACTCTCAATAGTAAAAAATTCTCAACTATGTGGATAGCAGCACGTCAAGTCTTTGTTTGTGAAACTTCTCCCAAATTTGGTTTATGGCACAGCTGCACATTTGATCCAGACAAAATTTGTTCTTTTGCGGCAGTGTCAAGGAACCGTACAACAGGATTCCTCTCATCAAAACACTTATTTTGTTAGAAACCGTTTTTATTTCTAAGATTTGTTATTATTGTAAGAAAGAGGAATTTAGTTATGTTACTGGACTATTGTTATGTGTGTGCAAGACTCTGCGCTCACTGCTCCCGAGTGATTCAGGTGTCGTTGACGACAAGAGGTGTGAGATTAAAACAACAACCTTGATGCGGGCAAATCCCTAATGTTTTTATATGTTTATTATGAAGTACATGAAAACTCTGAAGTTAAATGATACCGAATGCTTCAAACGAAGGGCAAATGATTGTTTAGAACTGTTGGATGCTATCAAGCAAAAACAAAGCGACAAACTGGAATCTATTATCAGCAAAACGTATCAACGATCGCCCCTTGCGAAAGAACTCCATCAGGAACTTGCCACGGCCGAGAAAGTGTTGGCATACGTCAAAAAGAGAGACCATGTTCAACGTGGAAGCACGTGGAAATTTGAGTACGAGCCGGACCAGGTGCTTATGTGGGTAGACAAACATTGCAATACAGGTTTCTGAAATACGTTTTTTATCGCAAATGAAAATATCGATCAGATATCGTTGCATAAATTACAGTGTCTGTGGAAAAAATCACTTGCATTTGCATTTTTTGCATTTTTTTCAATCAGTTGCATTTTTACACGTGGTATAAGACACACCATGTTTCAAAGAAAAGAATGCGTGGATTGGCGAAATGACCTCGAGGTCAACAAGTAAGCCAAATCTTGAAAGAAACAAAATGAAGGACAATCAAAGAACATGATTAACGCAAAGAAAGAGAGAAATGAAATAAAAAACAATGACAAAAAAATTCACAAAACCTACAACAGACAATGCCGTATAATAGTCAGCAAACAAACAATGGCGCATAACGCATATAAACAAGCAATGGCGCATAACAGTGAGCTAGGGTCGAATTAATCACAGTCAGAAACGGCAACTGCCTGATAATAGCAACAGAGAATTGGAAACATGGATATCAAGAAGCAACCAAAATCATAAATTTCAAATTTCTTTTGGTAACATCTGACTGCACATCTTAAATATGCATTTTGCAAGTTCGTAGTTACGTATTTTTTTAAATTTCAATAACATTAGCAGAAAAATACCTATGTTTATAGGTATTCATTGGTGTAATTTTACATACATTGCGTATTACTCGGTTATTGAATTTAATTAGACTATCTAACAAGGTTGTATTTGCAGTGCTCCAAGTATGTAGCCTACTGCATAGTGCAGGTGACAATGAACACTACAGAAAGAGATTTTACGGAGCAGATTCACATTTACAAAAGGCTGCAACATTTACAGTGCCGCGCTACCACAGGCAACCTTTTTACCCACACAAGCGATATGAAGATCCCAAGTTAACCGCGAATCTATTACAACACCTAGGTACTCTCAACTTGTTCTATTGTGAGACCACCGCAAGAGAGGTTGAATGGGGAGGTTAAAGGTGAATTTTCGGAAAAGAGATGAATTTAGTTTGTGTGTAATTAACAGTTAATTCATTTGCGTTCATTCAAGTTTGAATTTTTCTTGCTCCAAGTTTAGTTTTAATTCCAGTTCTGCGGTATTATTATGTGAGAGCAATAGAGTAGTGCCATCAACGAAGAGGTTTAGTTATTGCTGCCAAATCATTAATGGTGATTAAAAAGAGCATTGGGCCAAGCATGGAACATTGAGGAACGTCACATTTTATAGTACTCAGGTTGGATCTTTGTCGGTAAATGGAGACGAACTGTTTTCTATTGTTAAGGTAATTTCTATAAAGGTCGTTTGGCACACCACGTACAACGCCATAATGGTTCATCTTATTTACACAATTTAATCGGTGATCTATGCTCTACATTACAGTGTCGAAATCTTCTTAGGTCTAAGAATACAACAGATAATAACAAGTCATGTGAATATCCAGGACGTTAACCATAATGGTCAGGGCAGATTAGACAGTGTGTATCAAAAAAGTTAGTTATGTTACTTTGTTTCGAAGATTTTGCTGAAATGTTTTTTCGAAGATTTTGCTGAAATGGCATAGCTAAGAAATTGGTCTATATTTAGAGGAATTTAATCAAGTACCAGATCTGAAAATCGGACCACATTGGACACAAATTGGACCGCTAGTTTAAGCTAGCGGCAAACGTTCATTGGAAATACTTGAATTAAAGGATCATGCGAGATAGATCGTTACAATATTCATGGTCATTTTGACTAATGAAATTAGTATAGTATATCACATGGGTCATCAGAATTGTTGCGTTTGAGGTTATTAATTTGAATTGCCACGCCATCATGGAAAAGTAGGCTACGGTTAAATACAAGGAATTTTCTACTGAAGGAGTTGCTGGAGAAGCAAAATTTTGATCTGAATGTCAATCCTAAAAGCAATAAGAGGTTCATCACGTATTTTGATGCAAACGGCCACTGCTTTGAAGGGCCTCAAAAGCGCACCGGACAAACGCATAATGCAATGCATTTTAGTGTGCTGCAGCTTCTTGCGTTTGCACTATTTGAAATAAGATTTCATCAACATTTAACAATGACTTTCTGTTGAAACGTTCGTTTTTTGCTGAAACTTTTGTGAATAGCGATAGTTTGTTATTGACTTGCAGGCAGGATACAATCTTTCCTATTGGGTTGGATCTGACCAGCACTGGTTGCGAAATCGGTATTGGAAAACACAGAGACGGCAGGTGGAACCAGACTTTTCAGGTGCTTTTGAACAAAGTTTGGCCCGAAGCAACAGCAGCACGCATTCATGCACGAGCGAAGCTCCAAATGGTCAGTGCGTTTTGTGTAAAAATTTAAGAGCTGAAACAATTAGAATCTATAAGGTAAATGTTAGACATTGAATTTAATGAAATATAAAACTTTTTTCGCTCTTTTTCAAAGTTAAGAAATGATTGCATGACAAACATTTTTGCTAAATGTGCTCATGTTTTTTTGCAATCCCTCGGCTGAGACACTTTGATTATTTTCTTCTTCTGACAGTAGATTACAAGGAGTAAACTTTGTGATTAACGCAGAATCAGGAAAACAGATCCATAATGAGCAAGACGCAATATCAGAAAACACTCCAGCTGAATTTGCAGATATTCACGAAGAAAAAGATAAGTGCGTTATTATCTTAAAAATTTCGTGATGAAATTGTGATTGCAAACAAGCAACTCCAGTTCTGTTGGTTATTGAAGATTCAACCTGCTAATCTTGATCATAGGCGTAAGAGACGGGGGTCGGGGAGGCGGGGCGGCCGCCTTCCCGGGGTTGAAAATTTTCAGGGCAAACTCTGTTTTCAGGGCAAGCCAAGTTGCTTCAAAAATCCCGAATGATAAAAATTTTTCCATACAGTTAAAAATTGCAGGGCAACTATACTTTTCAGGGCAAGCGCAAGTTGCTCAAAAATCCCGAATGATAAAAAATATTTAAAAAACAGTGAAAAATTGCAGGGCGACTCTGTTTTTCAGGGCAAGCGCGAGTTGGTCAAAAGTTTTGAATGATAAAAATATTTCAATACAGTGGAAAATTTCTCGACAACTCTGTTTTTCAGGGAAAGTGCAAGTTGCTCAAAAATCCTGAATGTACAAAGTATATTCGATACAGTGACATTTCAGGGCAACTCTGTTTTTCAGGGCGAGCGCAAGTTGCTCAAAAATCCTGAATAACAAAAAATATATATTCAATACAGTGAATTCAGGGCACCCTCTGTTTTCAGGGCCAGCGCAAGTTGCTCAAAACTCCTGTATGTAGGAAGTATATCCAATACAGTGAAAAATTTCTGGGCAACTATTTTTCAGGGCAAGCCCAAGTTGCGCAAAAATCCTGAATAGTAAAAAATATATGCAATACAGTGAAAAATTTCAGGGCAAAAGTCTGTTTGCAGGGTAAGCGCAAGTTGTTAAAAATCCTGAATGTAAAAGTATATTCAATACAGTGAAAATTTTCAGGGCAACTCTGTTATTTCAGGGCAAGTGCAAGTTACTCAAAAATCGTGAACAGTGAAAAAAATTTCAATGCAGTGTATATTCACTTGGGAGTGATCCGTGTAATTTGGGCTAGAGTAGTTTGTAATCTGGACCAAAGTCGTGACTGGTTATAGTGACTGTGATCTGGACCAAGCCCTCGTTTTCTGTAAAAATCGAACAATTGAATGTCGGTAGTTCAACAGCTTGATATAAGAATTCGGTAATTCTATTTGTTCGTTTTCGAGTTTGTGCTGGGTAGAGGTGCAGGGTGTTAAGATGGTAGATTTTTTTATTAACAAGAGTTTTAGAAGCCGGCAGCACGGATGTGCAGATTGCTTGGCTCCTTTGAGTGCGAGTCTTTACGTGCCTAGCGCAAGTGCACAGCAGAGATAACACAGGCAGGTTTAGGGAGTCAGAGCATACGATCCCGAACCGTCGATTTTAAACCATTGCGTTGCGCCATCGAAGTCGCGTACACATTTGCATCAGTAAAGGCAATTACCGTAAAGTTTCTTGTCTGGGAGACCACAAAACGCAAGGAACTTCAACCCCTTGAGTTAACAAGCAAGGTAACTACAGAATTTGCCTATTTCGGCACCTCTAGGGGATTGCATAAAGAACGTTATTACCGAATTGATCTTATAAGCGAATTGAAATGCATGCAAACGATGCCATCGCGATCAAACAAAATGTAACATTATGGACGAATTGACGTTACAGAGGAAGCCGTTATAAACGAATTCAACTGTACACAACAGAATTACATAAGGTTTCAGGCCCCATGTGGGTTAAACTAAAAAATTAGTTTCAGGACAAATTGTTTATTTTTAGGGCAAAATGTTATTTTCAGGGCAAATTTTTTCCGCCCCGCCCCCAGTAAAATGCCTTACCATACGCCTATGATCTTGATCATTTTAGACCCTCTACGCCAAATTTTTCTCAAATTTTTTCTCAAAATCTCAAATTTTTTTTTCTCAAATTTTTTCTAATCGCGCACTACCTGGTAGTTTTTTACTATTAATGCTTACCATATATTTGAGAAGAAATTGTTCAAAGGTATTTGTGAGTGCTAAAGTACACACTTAGGAAAACATTTTAAGCGAAGCTTCGAATAGTTTTTCTCCACAAACATGGTCTATGCGGATCAGAACCTCGTTCACTAACAACGCATCAAGAATCTTGTCCAGGCGCAGCAAGACGATTCCAACTTTTGGATTCCGTGACCGTCATAGGCAGCAGTGTTTACTTTAACTAAATTTTTTCAAAACCAATGATTTTACACCCTTACACTTACGAGATCGATTCCGCATCTCGGTTTTATAAGAAAGGTGGGAAAAGTCATCAAGGCCTCCCACAGTGTTACCACTATCTGGCGAAACTGCAATGAATTGCGTGAAACCTTTTTCAAGCTTTTAATTTCCTTGGGAGAGTTTGTTGCTAGTTTTGATTCGGTTCAGAAAACTAGAATTTGGCCGATGTTATTGTAAATCATGTACGCGCCCATCTCAGCTAAAAAAACGTAGTAACTTTTTTGTGCTTCTTTATTGACATTTTGCTTGTACAATCAAGCAGAGCAAGTTTCTTGAAGCGCTTTTGTATGTTTACATTATTCAACTAACGTTCTATCCTCTGTGATACAATAGCTACACGGACAAAGTACGAGAACGTCTTCACAATGCTGTAAGGAGTGAATCTATCGATGCCAATGAAATAAGAGAAGCACTGGCCGAATTTCAAGAGTTGAAGTTAGAAGAAAAGGATGGCGATTTTGCCAGAGGCTGCATGCTTCTTGAAGTGATAGGGTTAAGGCAAGGTAAGTTGAAGGATTAACGCATTGTTTTTAGAATTTAGTGGTGATATGAAAAATTCTTTATTCTTACATAGTTAAGCTTTCATTTTTTTGCAGCCGTTTTTTTGTTTTAGCTCTTAGAAAAGCTCTTGATGATGAAGATAAAGAGCAAGTTCGAACATGCATCAGTGACATTGAAGTTGCTGAGCTGCGAAGTGAACTGTTTGACATTGTAGCAGAGGCTGAAGAATTCCTGCTTCGCATGGAAAGCCCCAGAAAGAAAAAAAACCTAGAGTTTGTGTTGAGAAAAAGTACGTCAGTCTGCGTGTAACTTGTAGCAATTGCCTAAATCAAAGTTTTGCATTCTGGCCCAACTTTCTATTTGGCTATTATACCACATCAATATAAATTTGCCAATGACTAAAAAATATTCATATCGTCATTCAACTCAACGTCAGAGAATTTTTTCTGAAGATTCAAATCTCAAATAGCTTTTGAAAACTTTGCAAAACTCCACAGAACATTCTCTCATATTTTGTTAATTTTTAAGTTTTCAGCGAAAGTTTCTTAGTTTTTCCAGTGTTTTTAATCTCGGGATGGGAAGGAATTCACCATTCCTTTCCTCCTGACCTCCTTACGTCTTTCACTTGTCGCTCCTGATTAAGCTTGCATGTGGTGTTGCTTGTATTTGTTGTTTAGACAGCGAAAATTTTATTATTTCGGTTTGTTGGTTGCACTAACCTAAATTTGATCGAAAATTTCGTTTTTGCTATAAGTGTTTGGTTGATACGAGCGGATGAAATAAGATGACGATGAATCTTCTCAGTAAATTGGTTTAGAGAAAAAGGCTTTCTATGATTTTTGAAGTGAAAGAAACGTTTACGATTTTCAGTGGAGGAACAAAATCTTAAAATTTACTCTGAAAACGTGGGCCTATGTAAAGACAACTCAATATTGCTCATATTAAAAAGCCACGTTAAATATTTTTGAAAACAAGAAGTAAAATACCCTTGGAAGTATATAGCTCTAATAGTGGGAGCCTTCACTTCGATGGCATGCATTTATTCGATAACCGCTGCGCATTTTCACAAGCACAAAAATTATTTTTTCAGAACTCAGGCTAAGTATGCAATCCCGTATGATCGACAAGATCAAGGCCGCATTACAGGACGTACTTCGTAATGATCTGGAAGAACAACTTCATGTTGACGTAGCTGCAGCTAGAGCTCTTATAAGCCAACTGGAAAGAGAAGCCGAGGAACCGGAGCCGCCTGCACCAATCAGGGAAGAAGAGCGTTACGCAACAGAAATTTTCAACCTTAAGCAAAGTAAAGGCATTTGCATTAACTGACCAAAGATGCAACTACCAATGTAGTCATAATTCGTGCTATTCATGCTCGGCACAATCACCTCATTAAATAATATAAACGTCAATTCCGGAAAGTTATCTGTATGGGATGAACCACGGATGCCGTTAGAATAGCTTTATAGAAATTAGTCTCTTACGTAACGGAAATACCATGCAATGGGTTATAACTCAGGCAAAATCATGGACGGATTGAGTAACAAAACCACCCGCAAGCGAAGTAACGGTGTTTCTTTATTTTAAAAATTCTTCAACAGCTTCGGATCGGCACCAATTTATCGGTGCTCAGTAATTGAAGTCCTTTCTTTTACTGCAGAAAATAAAAAGAAATATTCAACATCATCCAAAAAGCATCTCTAATATACGTGTGGTTGTAATAACAAGAAAAAATGATTTAATGCCACCACTTTTTACCACAGCAACAACGTCCAACTACAAAGATAAGTTTTATTGCGGTAAATGCAACAAACCCTGTTTGTATTTCAGCAAAAGCTAGCTGAAATTATTGTACTCAATACTTTCAACACTTGTTGTAATATAATTGACTAGTCACTTGAACCAATCCAGTGGCGGATCCAGGGGGAAGTTTGGCGCAACTGCTCCCATCAAACGTCTGCTTTTTCAGCCAATCGAAATGAGTTTAGTTAGATATTATTTAACTTTCTTTTTCCGTCAATAAGCACCAAAAAGGGGCCGATTTATATCAAAGAGGAGCAAATCAAACGGGCACCACAATGTGACATTAAGTAAAACGTGCTTGGACATCAGCAGATTTCTTCAACATACAACTCTTTAAGATTGTTTATTCTCACCTGCAAACCTCAAGGGTTTCCATGCACTGGTAAAAGATGAAAGTACTATGTAAGTCTTCAATAAACCTGAGTTAAAAGTGAAAAACTGCTCCTGTTGTCAATGAAACTGCCAAGCATTTCTGGCATTGCAAGCGTGGACGCAATGTGTTGTTTATTTGGATGTTGCTGGCTTGCAGTGAACGTTTAAGCCCTTCAAACTTTGTTGATATCCTGTTTCATTATCAGCAATGTGATAGCACGGAGTATTCAAATTAGAAATGGATTTTATAGTGCTTCGCCATACAATGGTATCTCCGGCCATTTCACGGTTGGAAGCTGCAATAAAAAGCGTGATCGAAACAAGTTTGAGCAAATACTTGGAGAAAGAACTGAAAGAAGCTCACGCTGTTCTGGAAAAATTAAAGGAGAAGCTTGCTTTTCGGAAAAGTGTAGCGGAGATTCCAGCTCGTGTAAGTTATCTATAGTTAAAGCAGATTCCTATTTGCACTTTCCGATAGCATGGTTTTATGACATGTTCATGAAACAAGCATCATCAATCTTTTTAATGTCTTGGTTTTATCTGAATCGAGAGGTCCGCAATGTCCAAAAGTTTGATAAAAAAATGATCGGGTTGAAAAACCAAGCGTTGATTCTTAACGTGATTTTCAACCTAAGGGGAAAAAACTCGTCTCTAAATTTTGGAAATTTCAATCTTCTCTTCCAAAGCAAAAAACACTTTCAACTGAAAACACACACATGTATCAAAATGACTTTGTCGTATCTTAACGACTCCAATAGTCTTTCTGAAAGCTTGAGGAGGAGGGCGCATTTTACTTGTTCCTTTCACCACGCGTGGCCTAGAATGTTACAAAATTTTTGTGCTACTTTTTTGCTCTTTATTCCACAGTATGTTTCTGAAGTGCGAAGTTACGTGAATCCACCTTCAGGTGTACTTGAAGTGATGCAAGCAACATTTCTTTTACTTGGATTTCCCGAATCAAATTTAAAGGTCGGGTAAAGAGTTTATTTAGTGTATGGAATCAGTTTTAATTTATTCTTTATTTATTTAGTATATGGAGTCGCTTAATCATGTACAGAAAAGACACAAAAACCGCAACAACAATGCAACAGATTTGTAATCAAAAGAACTCGGATAAAACATATTCTGAAGCGGATTCTGTTGGTTGAAAACAGCACATGCTGGCATTGTAACATCCACTGGCCCGATCGCTAAACTGAGCCCGACGTCAGTGGTGTACTCTTAAATTCGCAGATTAGTTAGGATGCATTCAGATTGCTGTACCTGGTATTAACACAACTACTACCTCGACAATTGCCAGCTCAAGACAGTTCCCACCTCGAACAAACGCCACCAGGACAATTGCCATTTTGAGACAATTGCCAACTATAGGACCAAGTGTATGCGTCACTACCGTCCATACAATTATCACCTAAGATAACGTCTACCTATTGCATTGCAATTACCACCTAGTTGCCCGGGTTGTCGTCATCTGAGTGGTCATGGGAGAACCACTTGTACATGCAGCGATCTCATCTCAAGTCTCATAGATGTGCAGACGTAGGACGCGATTATTTGTGGCTAAGGTTTTGGCACCGAACAATGTTCCTGTTAAAAGTGTATTACGCCAGAATAAGTTTTAGATCAATATTACGTAAGACTACATGGTAGATACGAAATACTACAGAGACAGACAGAATCACGCAAAAATACACTTGTTAAAAGCACCTATTGGCATTGCTTATAAAGGAAACCTCTCTCCTCAAAAATCAAAAGTTTAACTCATTGTGGATCTTGGGAGAGTGCTTGCATTCTAGACATAGATAGACATTTCAAAACCTTAGGCTATAGGTTCCCAGCCTTTTTTGAAGCCGGCAACCCTTTCATAAAATCGAAGTGACGTTCGCACCCCCTCGTTTAAAAAANAGCGTAGAAATCATNAAAACAGTCCGATCTTGCAATCATTTTTTAGATTTCTACTCGTAATACGTGGGCTCATACGGANAAAACAACAGAAAACCCTCAGTTGCACTGTGTAACTTTCCNACCTTACTGCTCATTAGAAACAAACCTAGTGACTTTTTCGTTGCTGCCTCTCTGAAATTACCCGCTTGTACCGTGGCACACAATTGCTCACTGTTACGCGCGTATCGTTCGAAGGGTTCCAACAATTCCGCTTACTTGTTTTTCAAATAAAGTAGAGACGAAAATCCAGATTCACACAAATATGTTGCTGCAAAAGGCACTAGAATAGACAGGACCTTTGTGCACAACTTCTGGTAACTTACGTGGTTGGTTACCAGAAACTTTCGTGTTCTATAGAATCAAACAACAATCTCGCCATAAACATGTAAACGTCGTGAGACGCTTACAATCGCATCACCGGCCATCTTCTGCATGGTAATCGCAGCATGAAGCAGAAATAGCAGTGCACCCGTTTAGTAATTTAAATTGTTAAATTAGTAACGTTAGCTGGAATAACTAGGCTGGATATTTTTTGAGTAACAGCATTTGCAATCATTTATGAATCTCGGTCCTGATACATCCAAGAACATACAAACTCTCACCCCCAAAAATCGCATTTCGGACACCCGAAAATATTTTTTCGGACCCCCAGGGGTCCGAGAATCCCCGGTTGGGAACCGCACTGCCTTGGGGTCGATTCGAATTAAGATCTGTTTAAGTCACGCTTTACCTTCAGTCCCGCAAGCGACATTGGAGCATAAAAAATTTCTGAGCGCGGCAGTTGCAGAGGTTCTAGAATATCAGGGCTGGGGAACCTGCGGTCCGCGTGAACATTTAATGTTGCCCGCATCAGAATTGCCGTTAACCAAAATAGAACACAGCAACGCGTCAAAACGAAACTCCGTGATAAGCAGATAAGTAGACAGTAAGTCAAGAGAATTATCTCTCGCTCCTCTCGGTTTCTCTCCTTATTTTCCTTAGAATGGCAAACTGACAGAGGTAAAATTTTAAGAAATAATTAATTATGTTTGCGGCTCGCCAGCTATATTCCGCAATATACTGTATGTGGCCCGTGATAGTAAATATGTTCCCTCCCCCTGTATCTCTAGTTAGATAATAAAAACAGTAGTATAAGGTGCGTACAGTAGTTAACGCGTGTACAACGAAATTTAAATACTCAACCGTACACAACGACAAGGGTAAAATGTATTTTTATCATAGCTAGAATATGCTGCGCGAAGCCAGTAGCTTGATTTGTGCGTGAGTGATATCAACAAGTGGAAGGGCTAAGGTACTGTGGCAGCCTTCTTGCGAAAGGCGACAAAGGCATAAGCATCTACCGCATATGTCATTTGAACGTAGAAAAATCTAATCAAATCGCCAGGTCCTCAAAATTGAGAAAAATTAGAATGTTACGGTTTGTACAACCATGAAAGTCAAATTCCAGCTGACCTCGCAAAAGAAAAGAAAGTTTAAAGATTATAACTGGCTATTGAAAGAAATCCTTTCCCAGCAAAGAATCAGACACTAAGCTCTTAACAGAGTATATGTTTCGCCTACAAGGTAGACATTTTCTTAAAGATTACAACATTTTTGACCGGTAAGCATTTTTTTACAAGTATGCGGCAAACTTTTTAACATTACGTGAAATTCATAAGTTTCTATTGCGCAAGTTGTATTCATTATGACGCGTAGAATACACTTATGCTCCACATTGTCAATATGCAACGAAATAAGGCGATAAGCGGAAATAAACTCTGTGCCTTTTCCTTAAGTTTGACTAAAGTGAGCAGATTTTGATCTTCAAAACTCAAGCAATATAAAATGCCAAGTACCGGAATACTGCTTTGCACAATCCATCTCACCAATCCGCCGTGTTTTAAATAAGACATTTTTTCACCACATGCGCATATGGGTTCAAGGTCTCAGCTATCTGTTGCGGAACGACGCCTCTCGATGAAAGCAAACAGAGAATTTACTTTTCAAGGTATCCCAAGTAAAATTCAGGATTAGAGTCACTCCTCCTTACGGCTTTCTTCTGTTTGGGAAGAAACTGAACATGCGATTTGCTGCAATGGTAACGTTTGGAATATTGTAGAAAATTTATGTCCAAATATGCAAAGCTGATTTTCTTTGTGCCATCTGTCCTTGGTGTTTTCTTGATCTACATGAACAGCATACTTTTCCTGATCGCGATTTGGAACCACGAACATTATTTTATATGGGTGGTGTGAATTTTTTCCGAAACTGGTCGTCATCCTCGCGATGTAGAATGCAAGTAGGTTTATCCATGTATTTTGTGACTCAAACCTCGAAGCAACAGAAATGCAATAAAAATACGAAGCACCAAACACAGAAAAAGTCATTGCATGTTAATAAAAAAAACGAGAAAAAGAATTGAGGACTTACGTATTCTGTAAATTGGTGCCAACTACATGTTTGAGACACAAAGGGTTAGTGAAAGTCCTTATGTGTCAACTACTCGGCCAGCCCTATTGTTGTCATAAATCAATAACGAATTGAAGGCGTTCTGATGAAGAGGACATATGAAGTGACAAAACGCAATAATGTGAACATCAGACAGAAGTTAGTAACTAAGCACAAGATAAAAAAACAAAAACAGAGAGGGTGAAAAACATGTCTAGGCTCAGGGAGGGTGGAGTGAAACTTGGAAAGGTAAAGGGCAATGCAGAAAGAAGAGGCACTTTATACAAACGTACAGAAAAATAGAACAAACATGCGAATAATTTCTAGAAAATTGTATCTAGAAAATAAGATATTGGATAATTTCTAGAAAATAATAAATTATCCAATGTAAATGCACTAGGTGTACAAACCATTTTCCTCTGGTGGCTTGCTTGCCTGCAACGCATCTTGCTTCAATAAAACATATAACCGCATTTCGCATATTAAGCTTTATACTCAGAGCAAAAGACGTTTGCTTACTACTATGAACTGTTCACTTTACACGAAAAGCAGCTTCGTCCTTGGGAGGCTTGCAGCCTAAATGACCCCTGGTCCTACGCAGCCTCCCATCACACCCCATGCATTCTTTAAATCGGTGCATTTGGAAAGTCACACTACATTATAAAAATAGTGATGGCGTCAATTATGTGTATGCACCCTTTATGCTTGTGTTTCATCAAAGAAAATGTATTAGAGCTATCAAGCGTATACTTTTCTACTACTTCCACGTATATATCTTGGAGTTCATACATATTTTTGTGTGTTCCTTATCACTGCGATGTATGCTCATACTTCGTGCGTTGCGTGTGGGAGTGAAGGCGTTATACACAATAAACAATCTTCTTCAGACCTGGAAAGACGTGCAAAGCCATCTGGGCAAAACTGGAACTGACTCGTTTCGATATCGAGTTGTCAAAAGGGACGATTCTGCAGTTGACGCCGCCCTCATTGCCCACGCAAGAAACATTCTGAACACAGTGCCACTGGAATCAGCTGAGAATCTTAGCTTGCTTGTAAATGTATTTTACAGGTAGGTCACTTTGCGGCAATTTCAAACAATAAAGCAAGGTTTTGAATAAAATCTTCTATTCTAACAAAACAATCAACAAAACATCGTTTGATTGCCAAAACACTGAAGCGTATCATTTGAATTCTACAATGTTCGCAGATACTGTCAAGCAACAATTGAGGAAAGCAGCTTGCCTAATGAAGTAATTTAAATCCGGAGAACTTGCCGTGTGTAGATCATCAGCGTATTTTCAAAAATACGTCGCTTGACAATATTACTCTGTCGGCTGTGTTGAAGAATCCGTTCAAGCAACTGCAACGGTGTTGTTGTTAACACTTTACAATCTTTTCATGGAAAAATAAGCTCTAATTTATTATCTTTGGCTGAAGGTTGTATTGTCTGCAAATCGTCTTCCCGATTTTGACATTTTCTACTGAAAAGGATGTGTACGGCTATACCAACAAATATACGCCTGTTAAGGGGGAATTCCGGAGATTGCGCTCTGACGAAAATTCGTTTGGAAGTTGGCGTGAAGTGGAACTTTAGCTTTGACCTTTCGAAGTTCAAGGCATACATTGACTGATTGCTCTTACAAATATGCTTAGTGCCAATAGGAAACAAATGGAAGTTTGTTGTATTTTTTATTTATTTGAATGACGACAATTGCAGACAGGTGTTCACCGGAAATTGCTACTAGCGGTTAAATTAAATTTTTAATTAAGCGGTTAAATTAAATTATTTTAAATTAAATTTAATTTAAGCGGTTAAATTAAATTTAATTTAAGCCGGAACGGTTAAATTAAATTTTTAATTAAGCGGTTAAATTAAATTACAGCTAACGTTTTTACTCAACAAGGAACGCTACTACAAGTCACTCAGCGACAAGTTGATCAACCAAATTTTGTATTAAGAAAATGAAGTTGTCCCGCTGAGTCATTGCAGTCCTTGAAATCTTTCCGATTTTTGTATTTATTGCCTCTTTCAACTGCATAGTTTGAACTTATAAGAGTACATTTTTGTAAAAGCATGTTTTAAAAATTTTAGTTAATTATGAAATATTCTTGTTACTCTCGAATTTATTGCGTTTTCCTACCGTCATGAAACTTTATGAAACTGAGTTTTTTTCAAAACCAATGGCAAGTTATACACAAAAGGCTCGTCAAAAACCTGTAACTAGAAATGTGCACCCCGAAAGCCTGAATACGGTATAAATACTTCAAATCAAGCTGAAGCAAAGCATGAATAAATGAATAAACGCGTATTGCAAGTAAACCATAGTAATCAAACTTTCCTACCTATCGTTCAATTGCCTTACATGGTATTCGGCATATACGTGAAGACTGAAGCGTGTGGATCGGACCTGGTAAAAACATGTTAAATGGCTGTTTGCGATTACACTGGGCGAGGCTTTAAGTTCTAGTATCACAAAACACATGTTTAATTGATGTTAAATTTCTCACCACCATGTTTGTCCAGTACCTTCACTGCTTCTAACATAAAGGTCTAGGATGCATATCGGAAGAGTTGCTGCTGGAGATCAGATGCTTTATGTCTCTGAAACATCTGCAGTTTTTCAGGAATCGAAAAAACTTCGTAACAGGCTAAATGAACTAAAGCAATCTCTTGTCATCTTTATCTCACGTTGTTTGTCCTTTTCTTTGCCGAGCAGTGGAAAAAGGAGTTTCGTTGTCGTTAAGAAAACAAAATCTACCATACAACTTGCGCAAGCCAGTCGCCCTGGAATTTGTGCAGCCAGGCTATCTTTATGTTCCCCAATACCAATGTAATCGAAGTTTTTGCAGAATTTATGTAATTTTATTTATTTGGATGCGAAGATTACATTTTTTCTAATTTTGTGTTTTGCTGTCAACGACTGATTTTTCATTAGTGAAATTAGGAAACAACCGTACTAACGATGATACAGCTGGTTGTGCTTGCGGCAAGGCAGAGCTAAGCTGCTGCTATAGACTCAATCAGTCTGAGGACCTTTTGGTTAACATCACGTGCAAACCTTTGCCAAAAACGATGCTCTCCGTCCTAGCCATGTATAAATCAATGACCACTCAACGTTGGTAAGTTCGTTTTTAACAAAGCTTATTAATTAAATTTCATAGTAGAGTTTCGGGTTTATTTCTAATTCGCAGTCTATCTTTTCATTATTAAGTTCAAGTTACTGCCTGGAGATCCAAAAAATGACGTTGCAAAAGAATCTACCAGTTCCAACAAATGTCAAAATTTCAGACGGTTGCACCAAACTATGTCACATACATTTTCAGTTCAGTTACACCCGTTTTCTAGACTCGTCTCGGGAGTGTCACGAGTGGTTTTCGGCGTCCATCTCCACTTGCATGCGCCGGTGATTTATACGCGGATGCTTTCGCAGTGAATGGCGAGTCAGTTGCAGGACTACGCGAAACCGTTCCTTGCACCCACCCATTAACACCAAGCTGAACAGGAGTCCAGTACCAGGGTTGCCAGGTTAGCCTTTTTAGGCCAAATTACAAAAATTTGGCCTCGTTTCAAGTTGGTTGGCCTAAAAAATTTTAGTTGGCTTTTTGGTCGTTTTTTGGCCTAATATCAAGTTGGTTGGCCTTAAAAAATTCGTTTGTACTTTTGGCTCTTTTTTGGCCTTTTTTCGCTGGAATAGGTTCCTATGAAGGAAAATATTACTATTCTATTTTTTTCGGCAACACAATTGGAAAATTTTTGTGATAAGTGCTATATTAGACCGACGCCCGGGTTCTGATATTGGTAATATTTAAGGTATGCGAGTTTCGAAACAAAGTTTTGCGTAATAACTGGAAATGTGTGCACTCGCTGTAGTGTGTATTGCGCTGTAAGCACTAAGAAAGCACAACGCTTGCAGACAGATCTGCATCTCCGCGATAGAAATGCGACAATGACGTCAGGCTTTGGCGGTAGTAGCTTTATGGACCTGCTAATGTAGTCCGCACACTTTCTGATCTTGCCCTAGTCTTTTTCTATCATTTCACATCGAAGCTTTTGCTTACAAATTTCCTGGACTGAAGATGCGTCGCTGACGCGCAATCGATTTCCCAGCAAAGCAATTTGCGATCGATCAGATTCGGTTGTGTTTCCTTTGTGGTGTCTTAATGACGTCAAGAAGTGGAAGGGTTGCAATGATTCTGGTCGTAAGTATAGAAGTTATTTGGAGATGACTTTCATATGGGTGCAGAGAGCTGCCGATGGATCAGTATGCAAGCTGTCACTATTGTACCCAAAGTGTGCAATCCCATAAAGCATGAAAAGTCAGAGAAGTATCAGTAATAATGAGCTCCAGCCTCCAACACAATGCCAAGCAAGAGTTAATCTTATCGTAATTTCGAAGACATTTTTTGATATTCTTGTAAGTTAAATGTTTCTTTGTGACAAAAGAATGGCAATACCGNAAATAAAGTTTTCTTTCTGGCCTTTGAACAATCGGTTTGGCCTTTTCTGGCCTTTTTTAGCACTGTTTGGCTTTTTATTAAAATTTTCATCAGTACCGTTTTTCCAGTCTTTGGTATGACCCGATCGGGAATCGACCATAGCCTACTATTTGTGGTGACCAGTGATCAGTGATCAACCAACTGTACCACTTAGCCGGTACACTCCAGCGCTTTTTCTGCAAAACACTAACGTAAAACTAGTTCCTCCTGCAGTAACACAGAATGTGCTTGGCCAGGACTTCGAGATGTTAATAGAATTCTTCAAAACCATAGCGATCACTTGTTAGTGAATTAAATAGAAAAAGCGTTATGTGTAGGCATACCATATTTTCGTGATTGAAAACCGGGACGCTTCAGAACAACGAGCCTTATCAGACAAATGTAGTTCATATCATACTTGGACCATGTATCTCTTTCAGCCAATTATTGCAGCAGTATCACCTGGAGCGATTTAAATTATAAAAACTTCACTTTCACACCGACATCAGGTACAAGTAGCGAACCAGAACGAACAATTTTACACTTTTTTCCAGGGACGGCAGGGTGCAGTGAAAAGAGTTGAAGACAATGAAAACTTTTAAAAACAAAAAATCGTTACTAACAATGCTTGTTTCTGTTCAGCAACAATGTTAACCTCAAAAACAATAACAGATAAATTATAGAAAACTACTCTGAAGTTTCTGGGTGTGCGAATAGCTGCATTAAATATGTTTCAAGTCGATCTTGATAAACCATGAAATTACCTATGATACTCTATGAAACGGCATCTCCGCCCCCGTTGTGCCCCTTATGAAAGGACAGGGACATTGTACCCACTCTCCGGCGTCCCTGCTCTTTTCTGTTCGAACCATCAATAGCAATGGAAACACAGTTCACATTATCTAATTCTTGGCGTCATTCAGCAGCAATCATCGGGGCAATGCAATCAACAATGACTGATCTACATTTTGTTCATGCATTGGAAAATTTAGGTTCGGAAATTTTGAAACTAGCTTAGAGGTTGCAATCAGAACTTTTGAAAGACTTCTTAAATAGTGACGTGATACACAAACGTAGCTTCTTTCGCTGCTAAGAGAAGGACTCATCAGAATGAGCCGTTTTGAAGAAGTGTGTCACACGAAATGATGACATTGCTGCTTCAACAGAAGATTTGTGTTTTTTTGGTTTCCTAGTGGTTGTCAATATCTGAACGCCCGCCATGGCTAATTGAAAAAACAGATAATATTCTACTTCTGCACAGTAATTTTTAGACAATGTCCAAATCAAAGCCTTAACAAGAAACTGCTAGATAAAGGAAGACGACAAAAACCGACCAGTATTTTCAAAGAGATGCAATAAAATGAGAAAGTTATAAATGCTTTCTGCAGAAGGAAATGAGTTATAGGCAAATCATTTCTTGCCGTATGTACGTTCGTTAGGAACTTGTTCACTGGCTAGCCGAACGCGTTTAAACACAGATGAATAAACTATTACATAAATAATGTAAATGTTAATCACATAATCACATGAAAATTCCGAAACAGCATCGCGGACCGCACAAAATGCCCTCGTGGGTCACATTCGGCCTGCGTGTTTCAGACTCCTAATCTAACACAATGAAACAATAAAAGACAAGATCGCACATCACTCTGCAGCAAGTTGTCTAAACCAGGGGTGACGAACCTATTTGCTATCGCGGGCCACTTTGTCAGTTACCGCTGAGTAAGCGAGCCGCACAACTTTTTTGTCATACTATGAAACCTGGTAAAAACGAAAAAAATTGTCCATCAACAGAAACAAACAACAAACGAAAGTATGAACTGCTGGTCTCGCCTGAATGCTTCGCGGGCCGCATGAAATTCTTTTGTGGGCCGCATGTTCGTCACCCATGATCTAAACAGACCAGTCACAGCCTGCTAATACTCGTGTAGGTAGGGCTGTGCTGACTGAATTAATGACCCAACCGGGACATTTTGGTTAACTGACCGGGACGCCGGGACAAAGCCTATAAACCAGGACTGTCCCGGCTAAAACGGGACGTATGGTATGCCTAGTTATGTGTGCTAGAGTTTACTCGAACTTTTCCGCAAGAGATTGCCAGGGTTGTTCATGGGACATATTTATCTGTCCCATTCCCATCCCACCCCGTAGCAATTTATGCCTGTCCCATCCCATGGGATTCCCGTAGGAATCCCAGTCCCATGGACAAGCCTGGTGATTGCATAGTACACATTTATCAGAAAACAGCGTTGAAAAGCAAAAGCTGCAACAGACGTTTGAAAACGGCTTATGAAGTAAGGAAAGGTTGTTTGCGCAGGGTCAAAGGATCTGGATGCCAACCACAATCGGGGAGATAATCGAGAAAAGGTCGTTTTATAAAATCCGCAAACGTTTAATTTCCGCAATCTAAGTGTTATGAATAAATCTTGTTCAACGTACATCAAGCCTGTTTAATTTTATACACCTAAAGTTTTTAGTTACTCAAATACATGTATTTCAGACGAAAAAAAACTTTTTGGGACAACCTGTAAACCAGTGGTTCTCAAAGTGGTCGATATCGACCCCAAGGGGTCAATTGGACCATCCAAGGGGTCGATAAATAGTCACGGGATCGAATGGGGGTCACTGAATGGCCAGGGGGTCAATGAATAACTGCTGGGGTCTACTGGAGCAATGAAGCCCCCAATTCAAAATTATTGTTAATCGGGCAAGTAATGCAAACGTCGTTTTTCAACAAATCAAACAGAATTAAGAGGGTTGATAAATCTTAGCTACACTAGTTTGAAAGTACATTCGATTGGAATAGAGTTATATTAAATCATCCGTTGTGATGACATTATAAAAACTGTTGTGTTTGTTGCGTCACATACAATATTATAGTACAAGTGTCGCAGTTCGGCAGTTGTTAGACTGGTAGCACAGCAGCAGGCTACACAGTAGGACGAAGAACAATTGTAAACCCGAGTGATAGCCACAGTAAATACTTTTGCAAAGCTAGCGACAGTGAATCAATATGCCTCGTAAGGAAGGAGTTCAGTGTATGCATTTCCCAACAGAGAGTGTTTCTATTCGATTAAATTCCATTAAAAATTTATTTTGGCACATACTATCTTTGTATTAGTAACTGTTGGGCTTGGCCACGGGGTCTACAGAAAATTGTATACTTTAATTGGGGGTCAACGTGCAGAAAAGTTTGAGAACCACTGCTGCAAACAAACAACTTTTCACAAATTAAATGTCAGACTAAGTATAATTAGATCGGTTATCGATTTATTATTTTTTTATCTATACGGGGCATACTTGAAGCAAAAATGCCTCATATCAGTTTTTCAAAACATGCCAGCTGTTAGCGGCATATTTTGCCCAGCAAGACAATAGTTCTTGTGAATGAAATACATGTATTACGATGAGAAAATCTTTTTTGTCTACGCCCAATTTATACCTTTGTATAACGATCCCAGAGAATGAACAAATATCTGTGAAAGATTTTTGTTTCAGAATGAAACAACAGGATTTATCCTGGTTTATTCGTCTTGCTTATTTTTCGAATACAATTTTCACCGACAATCATTGTTTACCTTGAACCACGTTTTGAGCACTCATGGGTTTATGAGACTCTTGCACTCATGGGAATAATACAGCAAAACTAACTTAGCATGCGGCGCTTGCTCAGGATTAGAAAAATCTGCCAACACATCCACTACGGCTCTTCCAAGCTAACGCCGAATTAGCAGATGTGTTGTTTTTAAGGCATTGTGCAATAGTGGTGTTGCTGACTGCAGCTCTACGCACAGAAACTACTGCAATACATTCAACCCTTTGAAGCAGTTTCTACAAAAAAAGTGATACTCAATGCGATTACGGACCAAGCCGTGGTAGCTTTTTTTCAAGAGGTAAGCTGCGGCCGTTTGCAGAAATTTGCAAAAGTTTAACAATAAACATGAGGTTATGACTTCCCAGCGCATAATAGCCTGATTATGGCGCGCATCAATGCAGGCCATGTTATTCACAAACAAAAATTCTGGTGAATCACGCTTTGGTGAGGGAGAAGCGTGCTCTACTTCAGTTTGGCCCAACAAAATCGAATGTTTTCCATAGTTTTGTCAGGCAATGTTTTCGAAATGCTTTCGTTGTCTACGCATTGAGACCACAAATATTCTAAGCCCTTTCAAGCAGCAAATCCATATTTTTTAAACCTGTGCAGTTGAAAAACCTCACCAGTACAATCTATGTGGCCATTAGGGTGACAAGTCTTGTTTACCACTGCGCTTTCCATACCCAATGGAGATTACCGCGTGGCTGACACAGATCAAACAATCCCACAGAAGAATATTAATCTGAGGTAACGCGTCAGCGTGACGTGACCTTGCAAGCATTTGCGTCACGAACTTTATCTTTTCGCATTCAGTATGTAGATGGAAAGCAGGTTGCGAAAACACATTGGCTCGGCTACGTATTCCGATTTAGTGCTGAAGTTTGAAACACAAGCCGGCGGAATATACTGAATGAAACACAACATGTAGCATTTTTTATTCTGTGGCGTGCTGAGATGAAAACGCGTGGGATACATAGGCGATCTCATACATTGGCGTTGCCTGGGAACGCATGTACTGTATCTTAATGCAGTACGTCAATATAAAAAGACCTCACTTCGACAAAACTTTTCAGAAATGAGTATTTGCAATGACTAGCCACATCGTAAGCTATGCAGAATGTGGTTTAGCTACTGATACATCGTGCTTATTTGAGAAACATTGGGACCTGATTTGTCTGTAAAAACAAATTATTTTCTTCATATGGGCAACATGGCTGCTTTAAAAAGTGTGTATAAAAATCCATAAGAATCTTTGTTTCATTTTTTACTTCTCCAACTTGACATAATGTCTTCAGCGATTTTAATATTGGACAGTGCAAGACACGTGATTGGAGGTTTGAATGCAAAGCCGTTAATTGAACCAGCAACTTAATTCTATTTAAGCGAACGCCATTTTTACATCTACACTGACAAGATAAACGCATGAAACACGAGACATAAAATGTTGAGCTGTTTCTACACATGATGTTAAAATTTGAGACCATTTATAAAAATTTGGTCATGTTAATAGATCTGGGTGGGCCATGGCCACGGCCACCCAGATCATGGCCACCCAGACTCCAAGATTTTTGGCTGGCCCCCTAGTTGTGTGCTTAATTTCAGGTTCAAGTTCATTTGATGGACATGTACAGCAGACAACTTTCAGCCAGCAATATTTTAAACGATAATTTTAGATAGAAGCTCTCTAGCTTGCATTCACTATTTCCCAAATGCATGATAAGCTGGGTTTTTGTTATTAACATCCGGGTAATGAGAGTTGTTGATGACGACACATACCAATGGTTACTTTGATCCTGCGTGAAATTTAGTCAGACCGCGGTCCTGGTGGTAAAGGTTTAAGTCCAAAGCTAACAAAAAGTCGCAGAAAACAATTAACAGCTCTAGGTTTTCTGTAGGTTTTTGAGAAATCTTCCGANTGGGCTCTGCTTTCATCTTTTTTGTGATGATTCAAACTTGCACATATCTGTATTCAAGCAATTAACTCCACAGGTGAAACAAGCAAGGAATCTATCGCAACTTTTCAAAAGGAAATCGATTTCACGTAGAACTACGCATCGCCAGTCCTTACATCTGCAAGCAATGTTGAAAGGCTGAACCCATTCTAACCTTTCTAGGGTCTCATAGTGCATAATAATGCTAGGTCATATTTGACAATATTCACAAGCCTATGCTGGGTTTGATAATGTTAATCATAGTAAATTAATCTACAAAAAAAATGGAAAATCACTATGCAGGAATGCAGGATAAACATTTATGTTGGCCCCCTTACTTTTTCAATTGGCCCCGCAGTGGCCTCCACAGTTTTTAAAATTTAGAATCGCCATTGAATATTCCGTCTAGTATTGTGAATATAGCAGCTTCAAAATGTTGTTTAAGGCTGCTTCTAGTTCCTTGACATCTTGCAGAACATGTAAGACCTGTTCACCACCTGTTCACCTGTTTGTTGACACTACTGCGTGCGTTGATATTAACCAACACAGTTGCGTGGTATCGCCTGTTTGTCTGTATCAATTCGAAAAACGATTGTAGCCTTTCTTGAACTCCATAAATAGTGTTAGATCTTTCTTGAAACTGATATGAATGTGAGAAGGATTTGATGAAATGCATTTGCAGTTTGCAGAGAGCAGTATATTGTAATATTTTTTTCTTTGACGACACTTTTGTCTTTACGTTTTAAGGCCTGTCAAAATTAGTTTGATATCGTTGGAAAATGAAGGATACGAGAGTGTCTTCAAGCAAGTGTGAGGATGTCCATGAACTTTACATGTACAGAGATGCGCAAGAACGTGATAGTCGAAATTGTAAAAAAGTGCACAATAATTGTTTGAACAACAGCTCGTGGCATAAACTTTGATCTGGGAATGAAGCAGTCAATTGCTTTTCTACGTGGTGGTTTTTCGTCTAAACCAAATTATGTTTGCAACCAGTGTCGTAACTAACGGGGGCAGGGGTGTGCCGCCTCCCTTGGCAAGCTAAATGTAAAAACAAGGCCCCTTGACATTTGGACATCTAGCATTATTTTGGGTTTCAGCAGGTTGTTTTTTTCCGTTTTTCCTGATGTTTTCATTTTTTAGCTAGTATAAACACCCACGACATCCGGATTCACTATCATTTCGTATTTTTTCCCTGAATGTTGGCTAGTTGCCCAACTACGGAGGCCATTGGGCCCCCTTCAGCTAAGTTTTGCCCCCCCTGACACAAACCTCTAGTTACGCCACTGCTTGCAACATGCGATTGTGAAGAGTTAGAGGGCCCGTGAAAGAAAACCGGTACACCCTTTATCGTTTCATAGATTTAGATTCTTTAACAACTCAATAAATACACATTTGTCAGAGCTATTGCTTTTCTAAAAATGACACGCATCAGCATGACAATAATTTTTGTTGTATCAGCAATGGTGTTTTTTCCCCAGGCAACTGTATGATGCGGCGTGCTATATACAGGCCTTTATGCCGACGCACATCTATTTGTGTGCAAGTTCGTACTACCCGAAAATAGCTCTTGTCACGAACGGGATGTAAAAAATAAGATGACAAAATCTATGCTTTTATGTTTTGCCTCCCATGCTAGTAACACATAATTTTTTGAACGAAATTATCCTATTTTGTCAGACAAACTAAACTTGCTTATCTGAGTAACATAAGAAAATGGGTGAGAAAAATTTCAGTATCTACATTTTGGTACCCATTAGGTAAGGGTTTAAAACTAGTGCAGACCTTAAAAAATCAACGCCATGTACAATTTTCAACAAAGTGAAATTCGTTGCATTTTCCCTGCTTGGTGTCCTTTGCTATTTATGTTGTTTTAAACACAAACAGTTTTGCAGAAGTGCTGTCAAAGGTTTGTTGCTGCCAAAAGTGTGGGCAAAGTTGTTGAAAGTGGTAATATTATTGTTTTTGTAAGAGATTAAAACGTTTGTGTCTGTAATTTTAGCGATTGTTTCATAACCTTGTAGCGGAGTTTCCTTTGGAATGGGCTTAAAAAGGTCTGTAATTTTACAGTCAACCTAATGAAAAGCTGCATATAGGGCCAGAGTTGTAAGTCGGGCCGGGTTCGGGCTTAAGTTTGTCAAAATATTTTGGGTCGATTTCGGGCCTGCTTACACAAGTTTTTATGCCATTCGAAGTAACGATTTTTTTCTTTCTTGAAGTACATTTGTTCTGCTCACTGCGGTGACTTCCGTGAGTGAAGTGATTTTTCTTCAGCTAATTCTATTTGCAAACACAGCTGCGTTCTTTTGCTCTCGGATTAGTGTCACACTCTTTTTCAGAAGGCGACAGCGGTGAGGAAATTAGCACGCCAAAAGATCAATCACTTACGCGATTCTTCGCTTGTGTTAAGAAAGGATAGTCTACAATCCGGCTTTACATGCCCATAGCGCTATCCTAAGTAGTTCGTTTTATGCTTATTGCGCCATCGTGGATACTTTCGTGATAGTTTGTTTTTATGTTGAGAAACATTACATTCCGCTGCATTAGCATGGGCTAACAAACTGAGTTTGTGCTTGTTTAAGCTAATGTTTTAATGAAGGTGGTTGCCATCTTGGATGTGATAAAATCGTGCACCTGCAGTTACACAGCTGCACCCGCACACTACGTTTTTTGATACCCCGCAGTTGCGCATATCGTGACTCACTCGGTAAGTTTGGCTTTCGGGCTAAATCGGGCTTCAAAAATAAATGTCGGGCTCGGGCCGGGTTCGGGCTTCAAAGTGAAGCCCATTTACAACTCTGCCCCTGCCATATACCATCAAAATGTCTGTATGTATAAACAAAAACGTTCCTTAATAGTACAGGGTGACACAAAAAAAACGGTCATCACCAAAAATCGAATAACTTCCAAAATTTATTTAGATTGACACAAAACTTCAGCTAAAGTAGGTCAAGCCTTTGTAGCAGACATCTCCAAAGTTTCAAGTCTGTTCTACAAAAACTATTTGTTTCACTGGCACTCAAAAAATGTGCTCCAGATGAGCGCCCCGGCGCTGCAGGCATATTTGGATCCGGCGGGCAAAGTTCTTGATGATCCTCCCGCACTCCTCCCTTGGGATCGCTCTTGTTGCTGCCTTCAGGTCAGGGATAGTCTGGGGGTTGTTGCCATACACCCTGTCCTCAAGGTATCCCCACATATAAAAATCTAGGGGGCTCAAGTCCGGTGATTGCGGCGACCACTGAGGGTCACACCTGCGGCTGATCAGTCGGTCAGGGAAACGCTGCTGTAGCCATGCCAATGATTCATTTGAGGTGTGGGGGATGGCACCATCCTGCTGGAACCACTGGAGGACCCTGGCGACCCCTATTCGTCGACCAAGTGCTGTCCAGATCTTGCCAAGCACCTGGACATATTGCTCGGTGTTGATTGTCACAGACCGCTCGTTGTCGTCCATTGCTTGGGCTGTGGACAACAGAGTCTCTGACAGCAGCAACGTTGTGTGGTGTCCTTGATGATTTCGGTCTTCCAGAGTGTGATTGTCTGTTAGTGTCTTTACGATTGAGGTTATGCACAGTCCCATGGGTTCTGAACTTGTTGACCCATCTGT
>JGI24159J19872_10001277_pt1 | contig 27152 bp, 15 predicted proteins | sample Ectturendosymbi4_FD_19872 | JGI IMG/M metagenome (IMG submission 19872)
GTTGTTATCGAAACGTTTGCAAGATGTCAGTTGTATCGTTTGCTTTGGCCGTAGTATTTATTATAAGGCTATTTAGCACTTCCGCTTTTCGTGTACCATAGGGATAAGTTAATTATGATAATTTGCTTGTGGTGACTATCACAGTTAATTGTTACTTATGAGCACCATCTGCTGGTGACCATTTATTTAAATGTGGTGCCATCTCTAGGCCGCCACATAACCAAGCCGCTATTTTACTTCGTGCCTCACAGTAAGGTGATAATGACATGCAGAGGCAAGTGAAACCACTTTATTGTTCAGCAAACAATCTCAGAGGAACCTTTGCTCAGTATTCTACTATAGTTAAAAACACTCTGTTTCATGCATATTGCATGTCAATGTATGCCTGCCAATTGGGGTCCAATTACCCACAGTCTTATATAAAACACCTTCACATTGCCTTCAACAATGCCGATAAAATCTTGTATTGCATCCCCAGGAATGTAAAGGTTCATCACATCTAGTTACCAATTTCATCTCGACATTTGATGCTTTGATAAGAAATAATTTGTATGCTTTTGTTGAATGATGCATGCGCTCTTCCAAATTTTATCCACTCACTTTAATTGTCTGTTAGGTTTTGCAAATTTTGATCTTTCTGCCATTGATTATATGTCATATTTCTACATTATGATGGCCAGGTGCATAAGTTACTGGTGCCTTATTTCTGTGTTTGTTACTCATTTTCCTTCAATGTTGACTATGTGTACCAAGTAACCAACTTACCTCCTAACCTGTGAAATGCAGTGCATAAGAATTTCTGTTTTTGTGTTCTTCGAAGTAATGTGTTAGTCCAGGTGTCTGAGGAAAATACAAATAAAAAAATAAAAGTGTATTCGTCCACTTAAGTTGATGGACTATATACTTCTTGTCGAAACATGTTCAACAAAAATGATTAACATGAACATCAATGTGATGCTTCAATTTTCAAGCTCAAAGACCTGATCTTTTGTTTTTTAGCTGAAACACTTTATCTTATTGGTTGTTTGATTTCAGCATCAGATGTGACATGTTCAAGTCATTGTAATTACTGAATAGCGAGTATTGTACAATATTGTAATGGTTACGAATGTTCTATGTTCAGCAGACTTAATTATTTTTCTCAAATGAACAAGGCTGTTGTTGATTTATGTAGGCTGCTGTTGAGAATACAAATATATAGACAATGCATGTCAATGATGGTGACTTGCCACTGTAATTTTCCATGTTGGATGTCATGTTTTTTTGCATGTATGAGTTTTTATTAAACAGGTACTGGTATTGTTACTGCAACTCTTTTAACGTTTCTTTTATTTGAATTCATAATACATGCATCCTGGCGCTACTTTTGTAGATTGAATTATGATTGCATTTGAAGCTGTGGTGACTATATAACAAGAATGCTATTATTCCTAATACGACTCCAACTTAAAGGTGTAAAGGTCTTGAAGACTGCATGTGTGGAAGTTTACACAATTCTTTTGCTGTTTTTTTCCTATAAAACTTATAAAAAGAATAAAGCTTTTTAGCACCAAATAGCACTGAAGCACCTTTTAGCACTTGTCAAATCAGTGGCCAATTAGTTAAAAGTATTACACTGCAATTAAAGGATTTGTGATAATAAAAATGTGCAGAGATAGTTTCAGAAGAATAATATCATATATACTTTGCTGCTTTGTCTAAACAGCATGTTGAACTTGTTTAGTACTACAGACCAAATTGTGAATTTATGTATATTGCAACTACATAAGATTAATGTTTGACCATTACCGAATCAATCATTAGATTCTAATAGACTGCTATTCACAATAACCCCGTTGATCAAAAAATGTTGAACTTATGCTGTTTTGCTGTTTTTTTTATGTGGTGTGTATGAAAAGTTTTAAAACTTTTTAAAGCAGTTGCAGGGCTTTACAGAATTTTCCAAAGTTAGCATCCTTGTTATCAAATTTTTTTGTTATGACATTTTTGCAGAAACATTGCATTAAGTAGCATGTATAAATTTCTGTGTATTGTGTTGAATCTGTTGGCATTAAATTCTTAAAGCGAAAAAAGTCTAAAAAGGCTTGGAGACCACTGTCCTTTGACTATACCTATTCTATATTTTACTGCCAAGGTGCTTATATTTTTTCAACCACATGTAGCACATTTCCATATGAATTTATTATGGTGGATTGCAGACTGAATAGAATATTAAACTGATACTCCTCCTACACTGAGTTAAAGTGTAATATGTCATGGTATGCAAAATAAACTAGAATTGTCTGTCTGTCTGTCTGTACATAACATCTAAGATGAATATGTTTGCAGAGTCTAGCTAAAGAATATTTTAATTGATAAAAGCTACCATGGCTGATAGAAAGTTTGAACTTTCAAAACGTAGTTTTTCAATATCTAGTCAAGACAGTTTGGAGGATATCATTGTTGAATTGTACAAGAAGTCTTTGGATGGTAGTCATCAATTCAAAGAAAAGAAAAAGAAGCCAAAAGTGTAAGATTACAGCACATATTATTTTACTGCATTGTCTTCAGTTATTATTTTGTTTCTTTGTAACGCATGCTAAAGCAGTTAAAGATATTTAGTTGATCAATTTTTAAGAGACTATTTGTGCTAGTAACTATATGGGAACAAAACTTATGGATAACTGTGTGACTCTTGGTGGCTATTCTTTTGTCTTGCAGGAGTGTTACTTCAAGTCCATATCAACAAAGTGTTGCTCCTAAAAATATTTCAACTTTGAATAAGGTTAGTTTGACAAATCAATACCAAAACCTTTTCAATTTATTTTTTATAAACACTGACTCTTATAGATTCATATTCCATGCAAAAAGTTTCTTTTTGCAGTTTAAACTTTTGCAGTTTAAACTTTTGCAGTTTTAGCATAAATCATAGCTCTCAGTTGTTGCCAGTTATAAATTTAATGAAATCAATACATTCTGTGCCAATAAGTTGTAAATGCAAGTTATGTGTCTTGTTGGTTGGATGTAGTGAAAAGTAAAATATGTTTATTTATGAAAGAAAATATAATTGTGTATTTATAGTAGAACGTGTAAGACTGAAAATAAGATGTTTTATTCAGACAAACAAAAAACGTCCAAGTTCTGCTAAGCCCAGAGTACGACACTCTTGGGATATAACCGATACTCAATCTGTTGAAGAGGAAACAATCACGAAGCAGAAAAAGAGTAAAAGCAGACATTCTTCAATTTCTAGTGAAAGTGATCAGTCTGATGCCAGTGAATTTGTACAGGTCAGCTTGATACTCATTAGTTTGTTAATGAAGCTGACATAACTTATACCAGTGACATATTTTTCTTCTGTTTAACTTTTTCATGTATGTATCTTTCTACTAAAACCTATTCTCAGCACTACAACTTATTCTATGATCAGTGCTTTAGGAATGCATCTCATTCCACACATCCACTTAATTACACATCTCCATTTCACGAAGATATGCTTTCACACACAAATATGCAAAAATGTTTTAGTCAGTGAAGTTTTTTTGTATTTGTGTTTCTCACTGACTAGTTCTTTTGTATTTGTATGTTTCTCATGCAGATTAATATTAATCTAATGAGGTATTCTTGACATTCATATTCATTTTGGTTATGTTCTAACTGCATGCAATCTGTATTTTTCCTTTACTGAAACAACAATTTTTTTGATATTGTGTGTAACTGCAAATCTGTTAAGTCAAAAAGTACCACAATGATGTTTGTAGTGTATGTCTATTTAACTTGATTTCAACTAGTGCACGTGTTGCAACTTTTTCCAGCAACCAACATCAGAAACAACAATGTCTCGAAGCTTTGAAAAACCTATACATGTGCAGCGTACAAAACAAAGGCCTAGGTCTGCTTATGTCCAAAGGTTCGTTTGTTTATCATTTTTAATCTGCAGATGTCATTTTGTCAGAAATGGTTTGCTTCGTTGATAGTTTTAGTTTTAGTTAAGCTTGAATATATTTGCAATGGTTGTTTTAAACTAAACTGAACTGCATGCAAAAGTAGGATTTGAATTTTTTTTATTAATGCAAAACTCAGTGAGAAACATCCAAACATTGAGCACAATACTTTGGATTTATGGGATAAAACACTTTGTGTGACAACACTGACATTGATGCAAACATGTAAGATTTTTTGTCATATCAACATGGCATTGACAATGGTTTATTCATGGATATTTGTGACTAAAATCATGCAAGAAAAAATGCAACAAGAGGAAAAAGAATAATATCAATTGGTGGAAATTACTTGCGTATTGATGCGCATATAAAAGGATCAAAAAATTCATGTTTAGGAAATTGTTGCGTTCTAACATATTTGAATCACAAAGGGTTGGTGAAAAGAACATATGGGTCAACTGCTCAGCCAGCCCTCTTGCTAGCACAAATAAATTTTTGATTGAAAACATTTCACATGTCATAGAAGAAATGCATCGAATCAATGTCAGATACAATTAGTTAAACAAAACAACAACAAAAAACAGAGAAGGAAAACATGCCTATATACAGGTGGCTGAGGTGAGCAACTGACAAAGTAAAAGATATAAGGGAAAAGATGAGCACAATGTTGCAGAAAACTAACAAGCACATGAAACGAAAATCAACATGAATATATATTGGGAAGATAGCAGGATGTGTTTGTATTGTTTTGCAAAGGAATGAGGCAAGAGTGATTTCAAATTTTCAGGAATATTAGACCGAATTTTGGGACCAATATACTTTAAAGAAAGCTGACCCAAAGACGTTTTCATTCTGGGTAAATAATATTTGTACAAAAGAGCAAGCCTTGTTTGATATCTGTGGTCTGATGCAATATCAGAAAAGTAGCTACCAAGGTGTTTACACAGTTTGCCTTTATAAAAAGAGTGCATGAATTTGGCAACTGATAATATAAATAAGTCTGGAATATATTTATAACTCTGTGCTTTTAGTTTTGCTATATTTAAATGCTCTTACAGGTTTATCCTGTAATCTAGTTAGAGTGAGTAAAGTGATGCAAATTTGACTTAATTACTGCAAGGTTTAAAAGTAATATCTCAATGTTTATAATTCCAATAAAAATTCTGATATTTGTTCACATTAATGGTACTGCTCTATTGCTTTACATTTCACAGGCATTCCAAATAATCCACTCAACTATGATGCTGATTCTAAGTTGCAATCAAGTTTTTGATTAAACTTACAAGCCAACTGCTTTCAGGCAGTGCATCCATTTTAATTTATTGGTGTTTGTCAGCAGTAGAACAATAATGATTTGGTTGATGCAATACTGACCCTGAAAACAAGGCCATTTAATTTACTAACATTAACTTTTTTGGATTTAGTTGCCCTGTCATGAAGATAAACTGATAATTTTTTCTGAAAAATTGTTTTCCAGGAAATATATCAGACATTTAAACTGGTCTAGAAAGTAAGACTTGCAGAGTGGGGCTAAATTTATTCTTCTTGTTTTTGTCATACAAAACGTGTATGCACTGTTTCAGAACCCCATGCTTATCTTTACAAACAAAATTCATCCAAGTACTGATTTTTTCAACAAATTTAACCAGAGTATAGCCTAAAACTCATCAGCATCTCCAATGTGAAGTTTCTTTAAGCTAAATTATTAGCAGTGAATCATCAACATAAGTTGTGTAAATCAAAAATTGCAATGTGGGACAGTTTGTGAAAGATAAAATTGCTCTTTAGTTGACATTTGAAATTGTTCTTACAATATGTCTAGTAATTGGTCATCAAAACAGCAAGCTCATTCTATACACTCAAAATATTTTCTTTTAAAGAGAGTCAGTGGTTGTGTCTATGGTGGAGTAGCTTTGCATCGATAAAATAAAACAGCTGTTACTTTTTCTACATAATTTTTTGTTTTTTCAAATAATTTTCTGTTTTTCAATTAATCAATTTTCTATAATAGTTGTCTTTTTTTATAATTTTTCAGTTTTGTAGTTGTTTTCCATAAATTCAAAATTTGTGTGCAAGTATATATTTAATGTCAGTGTTGAAATATTCTTCCTTGTATAGAAGATACCAAGCTGTAGTATTCTCTGTCTAAAACCTATTGGTTTTCAACCTTTTTGTACTGCTGCCCACAGTAGCAACCCAATATAGGTTTTAAACAGCCCAATCCGCGGATTTTGTCATCCAATTTGAACGAACACGTTAAGACTAATTTCTGGTAGCCGAAACTCCAGCGCTTGCCCATTCATACCTGCACCCCCTCCAAAATTAGCAATCCTCTGGTTGAATACTACTGGTCTCATTGAATAAGCCAAAGAATCTAAAACGATTTCGCTTCGTCGTTTTTTTTTCTACCGAACAGTTATTTGTTTTGTTGCATTCCCGCAACCAATGAGAAATAGATCATAACAAACCAATGTTTATTTCGAACAAAATCAAGCGATGAGTTTCATAACTGTTTGATGGACAAAGGCGAGCAAGGCTGTAGATTTAATCAGTGTTTTTTTAAGGCGTTTTAGGGACCTGATTCGGGTCCTTAGAATTTCAAATCGGGTCCCTAGAATCAGAGAAAATTATCATCGGGTCCCTAAAATCAGACAAAATCGGGTCCCTAGAATCAGAGACATCGGGTCCCTACAGATCCATATCGGGTACCTAACATTTTCCTTAAAAAAATGATTTAACACAACTGTCGACCATTCAGTGGGTCCGTATCACTGCAAGAATGTTCCTTTGTAATTAGCATTTCATTTACTTGATCGAAGTTGTTGGTGTTAATAATCACTTTGAACGAACACAAAGTATGAATCACATTTTTGTCGAAATAATGATTGGTAGTCTAACTAAGCGCTTGTTCTAACGTAAACTATTGAGACTTATTTATAATATCCAAGCTCCCGCCAATCTTTTTGGTAGTTCGTACTGCAGTTACCCCCGTTGCTCTCTGGACGGTGTACTTAACTGCGCGATGTGTTGATGTTTGCACTTTTTTCTTTTCGAATGCGATTGGCTGCTTGCTCCTTTCAGGCACCAGGAAAATCTGCCTGTGACTCCCAGCCACGATCTGTCAAAGCCGTTGTACAAACGACAACCTTACACGATCACGTGTTTCGCTTACAAGAACGGGTGCTTAGAAGAGCCAGTCAGACTTGCTGCTCCGTCTGTGAAGCAGGTGTGACTCCTCGCATTTTTTGTTTCAACTGTTAAGGAATAATAAAGTGGTAGTTTTCTGCCATATGTGAAGTTACTATAAACTGTCCTACTGTATAGGCTGGTTCCAGCGTAATTATGTATGGTGTGGTAACCATTGCGCGTTTTTTTGGCATATGAAGCTGCTCGAAGACGCTACCTTGAAACTCGGTCTGAATGGCGCCGCGAGGAGAGTTTTCCTCGCCGATGGCTGCGAAGTATTTCGTCCGCGAGATGTGCCAAAAGATGCCGACGTTTTTGTTTCCAGGGGAGAACCATTCAAGAACCCGTACCAAGGGCTGACAAGTAAGTAATCATGAGCCAAGCAACAATCGTAATAACAAGTCCTTCTAATCTGACTCGTTGCTTCTTGTTTTTTCTACCCAGACGGGTTCAGCATTCGATCCGGATCCGCGCACCACCTACAACGCACCGCGAAAACCTTTGGGCGAGTTGTAAAGCCTCCCGACTCGAAGCGCTTGAAAGAGTTGGTTGGAAAGCACACGAAGCGTGTGATCGTTTTTCTCAACGGCGACGGCAGAGAAAGCCACGAGGTCGTCCTGAACCCGCAAAACAAGAGAGCAAGGGTAAGTTGTCACCCTGAGATTGAGCATTGAAAGGCCCGGCACATTGCACTACCTCAACCAGCTTCTGTCTGTCAAGGAGTTTTAGTGATTTTAGTGATGTTTTATGCGCTTTTGCATTGTTCGAATCCTTTATTGTAGCATAGGCGTCGGAAGGAGGGCAAGGCTTCTCCCGGGATTTTGAAATTTGACATTTTCCCATCAAATTTTTAGCAAAAACGGTTGTTTTCGTAGTTTCCTAGCAGGTGTAATGAAAATTATCCCCTTTTGGCAGCCCATGGAAACATTTTTTCGGCTACCACTGGAAAATCCACTGTTGCCCTCACCTGAAAACAATCTTTCCGACGCCCATGTATTCCAGGGTTATGATACCAAACAACTCACTCCGATTCACGCAGAACCAACGCACGGTGCCTTCAACTGATTTTTCTAATTTTGTTACATGTTTCGCAGTTTCTTGACGACTGCACGCTGCGCTTACGTCTAGCGTCAGTCGCGCGCCTCTTGTACGACTGGAGTGGACGACTCGTCACAGACTTAAGCAAAGGTACGCGGGCTGTGCTTGCTGTGCGTGTCGCCATTTAGTTGTCGTTAAATTGCGACATTGTCGGTGATTTTCATACTGTGCTGGTCGCATGCAGCATTCCTTTTGCTGCTCTGACGCGTGAAGTATAGACGAATAGCTACACAGGAAAAACACCGCTGGAAAAAGTTTTGCGATACAACCTTAACAAACACAGCAACCATTTCGCGCGGTTTCAAGCGCTTGCTGGGAGAGCAAGCCATAGAAAACTGTAGGGCGGTCGTGACTTTCGGTTATTGAGCCCCAGCACATGCAAACCTTTCGTCTTCATCTTCCTCTTCCCATTGCATTTAGTGGAAAAGATCGACCACGACATTTTCAAGGCGACCTCCGTCGTATACGGACCTCTTTGGGTTTCCAGGAGAGAAGGTTTCAGTCCAGCCGGATCTCTATACTACGTGCAAAGCGTCGTCACATACCTCAAGCTGCAATTGGACAGCGCTAAGTTGTGCAAGTGCGTTGTTGCGCGCTACATACTGCGCAAGAGGGGTGGTGCTTGTTGATTTTTTAAGGTTTACGTCCGACAAAGAACAAATGCAGCGTGAAATTTAAGCTGAGCGTTTGTTCACGCGCTAGCCTTCGCTCATGCTTCCTGCCATAGGTACTGCCGTTATTCGCGGGTTACTCGAAAACTCTGCAATATTTTCTGGTTTTCTTTTTGTAACAGCTGTTTGTTCCCCACTGAGATGCGCACAATCTTCTGTGTATAAACGTAAATTGATTAGTTTGTTGTTTATTTGTTTGGTGGCACAAAAATGCTAGATTATTGTTTGCCTCTGAATTCTTCATGTCGTTGCAGGGGAGTGGATGATAAATAACCAACTTTACACTTCACTGTTGCAACAATGCAACAGCTCGTGTCCTCGGTATAAAAACAACGAGCGATTTTAGACGGTTTGCTAAAAAGCACAAACTAGTTCTGCACAGATTTAAACAGCATATGTATTGATTGCTACGTACATGGTTTTAAGTTTATTATGCTACTGGCAATTTGTTAACAGCTTAACAGTGTTGTTTATCCGGCGGAAAAAAACATAATGTCGAGAATATTGCTTCGCTCGTTTGCCTACTTCGCGCTTGTTTGTTTGTAGGGCCGACCTTGATTTGGTGGAGCAGAAGAAATACAGTGAAGTCTCGAATCAGGAAGTCCTCGCTTTGGACGAAGACGCAATTTCTCCCACGCGAGGAAAGGTGAAGTCTTGCTTCTATTACAACATAGCTGTTCTCTTGATTTGCTTTTTTCCCCAAACCAAGACTATGGTGCAAGTCTGATGTTCACTGTTTCCAGCTTTGCCACGTGTACTAGTATGTTCACTTGCGTAAGTTTGTTTGGATGCGTGTTATTGTGCACTTCGGACAAAAGCTATGGGCGTTGCTTTGTTGCTACCAATGCTACGAACTGGACAGCGAGTTGTCTTCTTCTCTTATTCGTTGTTGGCGTTTTTTCACTTGCAGGTTGAAGAAGATATTGAGATGTTCAGAAACAAACTGGCCAAGTACAAGGCGAGGCTGAAGAAGGTTAAGGAAGAAGTGAACACGCAGGAGTGCGAAGGACACGAATATGTGTTAAGGCACATCAAGAAAGTTGGTAAGAGGTCAATTTTCATCCATTTACGGACCCTAATGATTCTTAAATTTTGTTTTACTTTTTGATTTTTTGTTATTGTTTCATTAATTAAAAAGTTTTTCTTTTTCGATTGCCTATAAGCTATTCTTCTTCAACTGCTTTTTTGAAATGCCAGGTATCAGAGGTACAAAGTGAAAATTAGAATTGTATTGTAAAGTGTATAGTCAGGGCGGTGGTGCAGACACACTTGTTTGCTGCTTGTGATTTGAACTGCCACAACGTTTTTTGGTGTATGCATTTCGTATTTTAGATTGACAAGACAAACTGTTGGCAATTTTGCCAGGTATGCCTACAGCTCCGGAAAAGGGAACTCCAAAAACGATGCCCAAATGTTCTCGAGATATGCCTGAGTTTTGCTTCTTTGTTCTTCGTAGCAAATCTACACGAAGTTGAGTTTTATTGCTCGTTTCAAACTTTTCCTGCTGTTTCTATCGCACTTTGCGTAGAGAGCGACGATCGCTTGCTGGGAACTCACGGTTTGCAACTGACCATCTACGAAAACGGGAGCGACCGAAACCCGAAAAAGGTTTTCGTTAACATGAGAGACATTCAGCGGGGTGCAGATCCTGCCAAAGATGCCCCTCTCATCAAAGCCAGGGTGAGAAATGTCACACTACTTGTAACTAGGATGTTTGACGTCAGTGACGTCACCCGTCACAACAGGCATTGTGACCAAAATTTTGTCGCCAGGTTCTTTGTGAGGTTACTTGGCGATTTTAATTTTCTTCTTTAATATCACAAGCTGTGGAAGGGTGAAGATTTAGCTAATAATTTCACTGGGGTTTACTTTGACTGATTTTTTTTTCTAATCGAGTCATTCATTGTAACAGTGTGCGCGCTGGGCCTGTTTGGAAACGGTTTCAAGCCACGGTATATTTTCCAACAATCCTGTTTGCTTTTGTTTTTGTGTTTTGTTTGGTAGCAAGCCGTGGCTGTTCAATTGTCTCTCAGCGCCAGTCAAGTGCTATTAGATTACGTCCGTCTGGATGTGAAGTGGTGCTATACTTTCCAGCGCGACAATGCCCTCCTCACGTACCTGCCCTCAGCGTAAGATTGTTTCTACTGGCCACTGTAACGTTTTTCCAACTGGTTTATTTTGGCCTCATAGTAGGAGAACCGATGGAATTAAGATATATTTCAAGCAACTAGTCTCCGCAAAGTCGACTGAGTTGAATCTATCAGCAAAATATTTTCAATAGAAAATCGATTTCACTCCTGGTGATTCATCGAAAGCTTGCAGCAAGCCGGGAACTTTGAAGTGAAGTTAACATAGGGTGTCAACTCACAATTGTTGTTTAAGCGAACAGCTCCGTTCGTAAGGCGCTTTCAAAAGATCGTATAAATTGCATCATGGCTTGTGTGCCGCGGAAAGCATTCAGCATGACTTCGTAAAAGCAAATCGCGCCATCTTAATCGTATGTAAGCTGTCTGCTGCGCTTTTCAAAACTTTTCCATTTCCTGTTTCCTTCTGCAAGTTGTTACGTGGCAGTTGTAGATGAAACGTGGCAGTTGTAGATGCCACATGGCAGTTGTATATGCCACGTGGCATTTGTAGATGCCACATAGCAGTTGTTGATGCCACATGGCAGTTGTATATGCCACGTGGCAGTTGTAGATGCCACATAGCAGTTGTAGATGCCACTGAGACGATCATGTTGTCGCAGTTTCTGGAAGTGTTGACCTCGTGGCACAAACCGCTCGACCCGACAGGCCCTGCGCGAAGCTCTGTGGTCAAAAGAATATTCGGCGAAGACGGGAACGAAATCGATGACGTGTGCAGGATTAAGGGCGATGACAAGGTATTGAATCGATGTGATCCTCTGCGAAGCTTACCGCTGAGCAGCTGCCCGTGAAAATAGAAAAAGTCGTTACGGAGATGGGTCAACAAAGAGATCGCCTCCAAGATTTCTTCGTGAATAGCAAACGCTTGTGGACAAAAATTTTGCGTTTTTTGTTGCTCACTGCCAGAACTTATAAAGTTATGTCGTCAGTAAGATTTTAAAAGCAAGAGAGCGAAATCGCCGGCCCGTGGAGCTGTGAGTAATGTTCAGTGGCGTTCTGCCTATTTGAGCAATAACAACCACAGTCATAGACCCAAGGCGCACCAGGCGAAGATCCTGTGGGTTTGACAATGCTTGGTGATTCCGTTTGACAATGGGTAGATGCCACATTTTTGACAATGCTCGGTGATTCCGTTTGACAATGGGTAGATGCCACATTTTTGACAATGCTCGGTGATTCCGTTTGAAAGTTTGACAATGCTTGGTGAAGCTTTCAGCGAACATGTCGTGCATCTTTGATTTCCACTTGCGATGCTGGACAGCATAACGGGTCCGGCTGTATGACATGCAGTTTCGAAACACAAGCGACTCCCCCCACAACCGGTCTTTGCATTTTTTTTGCCCACACAGATCTGGCTTTCTTACGGTGATGACTTTAAGTCGTTTTTCACCCCGCTGCTCACCCTGCGCGTTGAGAAAGTATCCGCTGTGGTTGCATCAGACGACGATGGCGCGACGACGAAAATCTACCGAGAACTTTTTGATCCGTCCGAAGATTTGCCGAAGGACGCTGAAAGGTGAGTGTCGTCGCTGGTTTCCTTGGCTTCGGTCGTGACCAGGGCTGTAGAGCCGGTGCCCAAGCAGTTTTGGACAGCTGGAGCCTGAAATTTGGGTTCCGGTTCCACAGACATAGTTTGTGGCGCAAGCAAGTTATACAAATAATACAATGTTTATTTAGTTTTTTGGACCAAATTATTCCGGAGCCGGAACCAAAAACTTTTAGATGTTGGAGCCGGAGCCTGAAATTTGGGGTACCGACTCCACAGCCCTGGTCGTGACACTCCTTCGGCCCTACAAGAACTATATTTCACTTGCGATGTTCTGTCGTTTGCCGTTTGGTTTTTCAAATGCTCCTTGTTCGAAGGCATGGCCAGTGGGAAGTGTGCGACTGTTTTCCGACCCTCTACGACGCTCTTCCCCTCCGAGCCCTTGACCCCGTTCGGAAATACGAAGTCGAGGTTTGCTTTGCAAAGACACTCTCTGACACATTGCGATACATAACTTGTGTGCTGTGTTTTGTTTACTGCTCGCTCGCTTAACGCTCAGGCTTGGGCTAGAATATTTATTTCGGTAACTCTTGTGAAGCCCATTGTTAATCTTTTTACAAATGATTTAATCATCACTTGGATCAGTGATTTCATGTGCGCACTATTTTGCACGGATACAATATCAGTGACTTGCAATGATTTTCACGGACGCAGTAAAATCGCACGACCCGCTGATTTCACGAACGCAATATTTTGCGATAAATCGGGTGTTTGGTTCATTACGCAAGTTTAAACTATACAAACTGCAACAGGTCGCCCTCAGCCGCAATTCTTACTCAACGGAAGACCACTACGTCCTGAACAAGAAAGACAAGAAGCTGGTTATTTACCCAACTGCTCAGATCGACAACAAGTTCCCGAAAGATCATAAGTTTTGGCCACGGGAGGCGCAGGTAAGCCGCTCACGCGTTTTGCAAAGCGCGGTAAAAGTGCTTTGTTCTTTGATCAGCGTCTGGGGAGGAGATGGTGCGTCTTGAGACCGTGGACATACGCAGACAATCGCAGTAAAGGTTAAGTTGCAAATAATTTTCCCGAGGGCAGTTAACTCCTCATTGTCTGCAATCGGTTGCCGAACAATGATTAGACGTCTACTTTTGGGTGCAAGAAACGATAAAAGGCCAATGCGAAAAGCTACAAGCCTCAAATCAATTGTTCGCTTTGCAGATTTGGTTGATCAACCAGAGCGGCCAGATATACTCCCGGGCGTTTCCCGGCCTCGCCCTTGCCGTGGACAACAACCGGCCAATCACCGCGCGCTTCCGCGACGGATCAGTTTGCACCGGATTTGCCGTGTCTTTGCGGAAAAGGCGAGTGGCACGTTTTTATGAGGTCACTAGCGAGACGAACTCTTGCCATATTTCTCTTTTAAGTCGTTTTGTCTGCTCTTCGCAACGTAAGCCGTGAAGGGTGCGTATTGCGCGACATCAGTAAGTAGGTTACTTGCTCATTCCTTGTATCTCCAGTAACACCGTTGACGTACATTAACCCAGATGTGATTTTAACCCAAAATAGCCTGCTTTGAGCTTGCTAGCATTGTAATAGTGCATAAGCTTTTAACAGTCCTATAAATCCTTTAGCGATGATAATTTTGGAAATACGTCGCATGAATTTATTCAGAGTGAGAGCAGTCTCCTCTCAACAATGGGGATTCACCGCCGGTGGGAATATTCACACTTTGCAAGGTTTGACGGCTCAACATGTTCTGACGTGCCTGCACCAAGATCAAGTTTCGAAAGTCGAGGAGTCGTTTGGAGCCGGTAAGCGTCAAACGATGAAGTGGGTGTAGTTTATAAAAAGACAAACTTGCTGCTTTCTTTTGTGCCTTCACAAATCTAAGTTAGGCTCACTGCTGTTTTATGTGCACACTGAAGAATGAAGCTGGAGATGCTCTGAGTTATTTCCTGCCCATTTCAAGAGCAGTGGAATGTTCACTATCGCTATAGGTTGTGTACAATTGCGTGATGTGTGCAATGGATTAGGATGCATGTATGTGAAGCATCACATATTACAGAAAAAGCTACATAAGTTGGTGTGAAATTGAGCATCTGGTATCACTGTTAAATACAAGTTTTGAATTCATTGCAACCACCTTTTCTGAAAGTGATGAAATAAATTTTTGGTTTTTCACACGTGAGCACAGGGTCCCCAATATATTTTGCACAGTGACCATCAAATTGCTGATACTGATTGGTATCAGCGTGCTTGCTGGGTCTGAGATGTCGAACCTGAAATCTGAACATGCGCCATGTTATGTGGGTCCGATTTTATTAATTCGCGTAAATAGTTCTCCCTTCCAGTCATGAGCGTCAGAAGGGAGCAGGGGGTCAAGGCTCCCCAGATTTTGAAAACTGATGGGTTTTTTTAGTACAAAAGCGTTTTTCTTTTAGCTGTGAGGTGGTAAAATGAAAATTCATCACTGTTGCCCCCCCTGGAAAAATGCTTTTGGCCACCACTTGAAAAAATCAACTTATTGCCCCCCCTGGAAAGAATATTTCTCAAGCCCATGCTTCCAGCCCTGCTTCCGCTTCAATTCGACACTATCCTGCTGTTAAGTTCGACCTCCGACAGGTTTGTGTGGGTTGGTGTAGCAACCGCTCCAACATGCAACACGCGCAATTCGGAGGAGTTAACCCAACTTGAGATACTCGCAGTCGCAGCACCTACATAGCAAGAACAAACTGAACCAAAAGCAACTGAACTAGTGCTACGGTACTTCGCATTGTTGCAGACTTTACGGACTCGTCGTCGGTTGCGGACCTCAACCCGGCAAACGCTGGGAACGGAGCGGAGAATGCGTCGGTGAGTTTCAGCGACCGGTCATCAAAAAGAACGGTTTTGTGTTTTTCTATTTTATTGGCCGAAAAAGCATCGTAGTCAGACAGTGTCAACACAGAGTTGTTTAGCTTACAGCAAAAAATGCTGCATTCCAACTTGAAAAGTTTTCGATTTTTGACGGAATAGCGCATCCTAAGCGTGTAGTCTTTAAACGAACTTGCCGCTCTCAAGTGAACTCTGCTCTCTTCAGAGCGACGAAGAGCTGCCCGTGACGTTGATCGTTTGCGAGAAGTTTCCTGCCCAGAGCAGCTACGCCCGATCCCAGATCTGGGCAGTCAAGCAGGAAAGCTTGGTCATTCCCGGCCAGTGGAAACATACCCAGGTTTGTGCGAAGGCCACGAGCCGCAACGCGTTTGTTCTTGCTGCTGGGACCTGATTTAGCAATTTGAGCTGTGCAGCCAGCTGTGTTTTGACAGTTAGTGGTGTATGCAAAGACGTGATAAATCCTTAAAGTCCCTACCAAGATTAGTTTCGTGAAGTGATGTGAAGTTTGTGCACTGTAGTATATTGGCCTGTTGCTGCCCAATAGCCTGCTGTGTCTAATATATTCTAGTATAATAAACCCAACTGGCCAACCTGGCTTCCCTTCCTACAAGCCCTGTTGTCATGATTACCTTCTTAGTATACTTTTTGTAAAAGAAGCGCTAGCGAAGAAGAACTGGCGATGGTGGGATGCTGTTGCTGCCATAATAGTATTTGCGATGAGTTCAGTTTTTCAGTCCTGCGATCTTTTTTCAAAATTATGTTTGTAGGATTATTACATGAATGTTTTAAAGAATGGTTATTGCCATGCATATTTGTTTGGTAAAAATTTTGGTGTCGAAAGATTTATTTGGTAAGTTGTATTTGTCTGAAATGGTGGTTTACAGACGTCAATTAACTTTTTTTTAAAGTTACTGTTGTGTTTTTGAAAAACCAGCATATTATTAACACTATTTTTCTTCACTTGACAGCAGTGGACATCCATCACGCCGCTGCGCAATACACGTTCGCTAAGTGTGTGACAATACCTCATCCCCACCTGATAATTAACTTATTTTGCATAGGTCGCCAATTCCGAGTGGAAAAAGCAGGCCCTTTCGTGGCCTGTTCTCCCGGACGGAAATTGGAACACGAAGTATTACTGGCCAATGGAAGGTTCCTTTCTGTCGAACGTCCCCCCCCCGGACAAGGGCCGCCGCAAGGCTTCGACCGAAGAAGTTAAAAGAGTCAGAGTGTATCGGAATGGGGAAAAAATTAAAAATAGGTGTGATTTTTGTGCAGGAGTTTTGTCAACCGTATTTATTGCTTTATTTATTCCAAGCCTCTCGCCTCAATGTAGGTTAGAAAAAGAAAACATCGTGAAAACTTCCTGCTTATTTTTTCCTATCGCTAACTGATTTTATTGTCTGCCATGATAAGCTTTCGATGCGAACATTGCTTGTCTTCCTATGTTTCACTGCACACATCTTGTCTAGAAATGGCAGGTGGACAGGTTTTCTTGAAAACGAACCAGTTTCCGCCAAAGTCTTTAAATGCGCGCTGTCGTACGACCTTCGAGTGCTTCGTTAATCGCCGAAGACGACGCTGGTGCGCAGCCAGAATGTTGAGGGTCAAAATTAGTGCGCAGGCCCTGCCTTGTTGCACAGTTTTGGCAACTCCTGAAATAGATAGAAGAGCTTGGGACGCATCAGCTTGACGTACGGGCTTGCTTTTCTCCCGTGCTGACGTATGCGCAAGAAACGACGACCTATTTTAACAATTCGATTTGATTCCAAGTGAATAACAGGTTGGCGCACTGCTTCAGCTGCGTTGCTGACGGAGTTGGAAACTCCATTACAAAATGCTCAGAGACTAACAGATGCCGACTCGAAATAAGTCGTTTAGTATCACGTTGCTGGTCTAATTTTAGCACCCCTGTATCATGGAACGTGTATGTAGGTTCGTTTACCTGGTAGCGCCGGATCTGAGCAATATGGAAAAAGAAAACAAAGCTAAAGAACGGAAAAAGAAGAGGAGATCCGCGCTACAAGAAGTGTACGGTCTGAAAAATCCGAAACTGTCAGGGGTGGAACAGGTGATTACTTTGCCCTGGTTGCAAGTCTTTGACGCAATTCCTTTTGAATTACGTTCTTGGCGAATTTTGTCAAATAGACGTGTGCTTACGAAGGTATTTTGGGTTGATCGTCAAATGCATTCTGCGCTTTACAAAACTTTCGACAATTATTTCTTCCAAGGACGTCAAGAAAAACGACGTCGAGCCGGAAATGACGCCAGAACAAGTGGAAATGATGATGTTCTTGGAACGAGCTACGTCACTGTTGAACATGGGGTTTGCAGCGAGGTTAGAACGAAATCGTTTTATCAACAAATGGTCTCTACTCATTTTAAGCAAAGCCATTCTAACGCGTGCTAATAGATTTTCGGGATCGTGCAGTTCCTTCAGACAGTCCAGCATTACAGCCCCTTCTGTTGTAAAATAGTAAAGACGTTTCAGGCAAAGGTCCGCTTTGAAAAGGTCTTTTTAAATGGCGCAGGTTCGTGAGTTGTGAAAATATATAACGTTTATGAACAACCGATCGGAAATATACTTCATTTTCGCGCTTTGCTCAAAGCGTAACAGTCGCTTAGCTGTCCTGAAGAAGTGTTGTGGCAGAATGAAAATTTCTTTTTTTGTGACAGAATCGAAGGTGCAGGGACCGTGTTTGAGGAATCTCGGAAGCACGATGAAAATCAATTTGCCTGCTCTCACAACTTTGTTAATCGTAGGAAGTTTTGAACACTATCATTTGCGAAGTGCTTGAATTAAATAGCGTAGATCACCCATGAAAGTAACTTTTTGCTTTTGGCTTAATGTCTATGGGGCACCTGACTGGATAACTTCTGTTTTTCGGTGCTCCGCCATTCGTTGTCTTGAAGATTACATCTGGCGCAATGAACTCAGTACCACCAAATAAAAATCTATCTACGCGGCTATTATTGAAACGGGTCTCAACATGATTAATGTGTCCTGTCTGAAGACGACTTAACTTTTTCTTGTTTCTGTTTAACTCTGACAGTGTGAAGGCATTTTGCTAAAAACCTAGCAACAACGTGTTTATTCGCTTTGGAGTTTCTGGCTGCACTTCCTGCTTAGCGCGGTTGCAAAGTGTTTCAAACGATTCGCTTGCAGAGCATGGCTTTGCCTCCTTGAAAGCTGACTTTATTTTGTATCGTCCGTGATAACCCACTGACCCTTCTGTGCGGAATTCCTGACAAAAACGACCATAGTTTCTTGCAATATGTTGGTCCAAGCTGCGGCAACAAAGTTACACTCGTTTACTTTTCGGAGTGAGGGTAATTGTCTGAGCGGAATGTGTTTGTTTTATTGACCCGGCTGGTGTAATTAGTTGTTCCAAATTAGCGGCGTTTGATCATGTTAAGACTTGTAATGTGTCACCTGAAGTTACTTGGACTCGCTGCTTCTTTGTCATTGCTGCACAAAGCAAATCGATCGTGGAAACTTCGCTGTGAATGACCACACGAGTTAATATCGTGGGTTGGTCCTAAACTCCGCAGCAGAGAGTCTGAAGATTTCGAACGTTTACCAGTTTTGTTTGTGTTTGGCCGTAAGCTGTAGCGCCCTCTGTTTTTAATAGTCATAAGCTGTATCCCCCCTGCTTTTTAACAGTAGTAGGCTGTAGCGACCCTGTTTTTAATAGTCATGGCCTAAGCGCCCGTTTTTTAACATCATTAGCACCTCTGCTTTTTGTAACAGTGATAACCCAGGTTGGTTTTATTTGCGTCCCGTAAGACTTTCCTGGCTGTTTCGGTATTTCCACAGTCTAACCTTGAAAGGAGGATAGTTGTGTCCAGTACCTAAACTTACTAGCAATCGTACGAAAAGATACGGTATGCGTTCTTTGGTCTTATTGCTGTGATTGGCCGATCTGGGGGAAAATCATTGATAAACACGCTGCTTCTGAAGAACTAACAACAGAGCGGTCGTAAACACCGGCCAATAGTGGGGATCATATGTTTAAATAAGAGTTGTTCGTGGGCATCGGAAGAATTTTTTTCGAGGGGGGAAATGGTGAATTTTTTCAGGTTGTGGCCAAAAGTATTTTTCCGATGGGGGAAGAGTGATGAAATTTTTAATTTTACCAACTCGAAACTCAGTGAAAACCATTTTTCTACTAAAACGTTAATAAGAAAATATCGAATTTCAAAGTCCAGATTATCCAAGCCCCCGCACCCCTTCCTACGCCCATGGAGTTGCATCCTTTTCATTCATTCATCGGCTGGGCCACTCACTGACACTCCCAGACACCGCTGTGTCTTCGTGCTTTCAAGTTCTTACGAGTATCGTCTCTTACTGGATTTCAATATTTGCCGCAGGCGACTGTTTGACGAAAATGGCAAAGAACTGACGTCACTTCGTTCGCTCAAGCGAGACCAGGTGGTGTACGCGTCATCGGGGGAGTCGTGGATTGACCCCCGCGTGACGAGAATCGAGCACCAGAGACGTCACTTGCTCACGCAACTCACCAACGACGTGTCGATGATTCGAGCATTTTGCGCCATGCGAAATCCTCAAGGTGGTAAAGTTTTTCTCTTGTGCAGATTTATGAGAACGAGATGTCGTGTGATTGTCTGCAATCTGCAAAACGATTTTCGCCAAACGTTTTGATCGCGCGTAAAACACTTGCTTGTATTCGTTTACGAAACCTATTGCGGTCCTTTTCGATTCTTTGAAAAAGCAACAACAGCCTTGCAGATATGGAAGAGCACATGCTTCCCCAAACCGCTTCAAGTCCAAATCAAACGGGAAAATGCGTTATTTAAATTTACTGGTGTTTTTTGGTGGGAATGATAATTCCAAAGTATGTTGCTGAACTGTAAAATCCGGATAAACTCAGAAGAATTTAACGCGTTTGTTTTGTGCTTACGACTCCACGACACCATGTTATGCAAGTTTTGATTAATGTGCCAGTTGGATTTTGAATCTAAACACGTCAATTCAGACAGCTGAGTTGTCGCTAAAGTTCAAACTGTTCATGTATTTCTAGATTTGGTGGTGCACATGGAAAATGGTTGCAAACTAGGTTCCAGGCTCTATCTGAGGGCTTGTTCGTTATCTAAGGAAGAACGGGAGGCGAAAGCGAAAGGTATTCTCTTCGACCGATTGCACAGCAAGATAAAATTTTCAGTTTTGATTGGATTGATGTAAACTTACTGCGACTATGTGTCAAGTGTCTGCAAAAAAAAGTCTTCTGACAGTTTTTCTTCTTTCTGATTAGACGAGCTGGATCAAAGCGGAGAAGCCGAAAAAGTTGCATCGGAATCGCCATCATCGTCGGACTCATCGCTTGATTTAGGTCCAAGGTGCGTTTCACATGAATTGTTGAACGTTTCGGACGCAGTGGTTCAATAAATTGAACATGGCACTGCAGTGGGAACAATTGCTTGAGACGAAACAGCGTCATCAGTTTTCTTTCTATTTGTGGCTCTTTTTCATTCATGTGTTTTTTCATTAGAGAAAAAATGACGGTAAGTTAAAAAAGAAGTTATTAAGAGAGTCTGTTATTCATTTATTCACTTTACGACCATTTTGCAACAGGCTCTAGCCTGATTGGTGCAAATTTGTCGAGTCACAACGAGATTACAAGCGCAATCAAAATCTACCGCAATACCCAAAACTCGCCCATGGCTCCAAAAATAACAATAGAAGTTTGAACGTCCAATTCTGGCAAAACAAATAAAAATCAACACAGCAAATCGGCTTTGCCCAAAAGTTCGAAGCGTTTGTCAGTTAGAAGCTCGCATTTGGCAAAAAAATTACGAACATGCTGCACAAAGCACTACTGTGAACGCTACAATGAAAGGAGAGGGTTTTTCGGTTTCGAAGTCACCACATGGCATAAAGACGATAATGAGTTTTAGTTACACCAAGTTACATTCACCAAGTTGTAAGCAAAGTGCAGCAAACAACGTTAAGACGTCAGCCGTGAGTCATTACAATCAGAGGAGAAGTATTGTGTGTTGCTAATTAATAATAAGATTTTAAACAATTCGTGAAGATGGAGCGACTAGTTGATGATTTCATTTCAAGCTGGATAGAGTTCCACAAGGTTTTGCGGAAAGAAAGTAAAAACCTGGACATTTTTTTAATAGCCGAAGCTGAAGGTTAGGGTGGTGGCGCAACGCGCAAGGTGAGCTCTTTGAACAATCTGGTGGTGCTGGAGGGAAAGGGAGAAAGTGTCATGTCGAGCAATAATTTGTAAAAGTGGTGGAGCGTACGCTTTTTTCTCTTCGCTAGGATTAACGTAGATGATTGAAATCAGTCGGCACGTCTTTAGAAGACGCAGTTGAAAAGCATCCTAATAAACCTTTGTTGGTGAAAAGTTGTACCATTTTAAGCATTTGTTTGTCACCATCAGAACAGTTGTCACAGACGATGCTACCAAAATCAAAAATTGGTAATATGGTTTTGCAAATGATAATAAGGGCGTAGCGAGGCACAGAATCTCCGAATGGACGAAGACGGTTAATTTAATCATCACAAAAGGGCGTTTGATCAGCGCTTTAAGATAAGTTTTAATGGAATTGTACATAGGACATAGGGACATACATAAAATCTCTGCGCTGCGAACACGCATACCTTATTTGAAAACAAAAAATTTTTACCCTGTAACATTTACAGCCGTACAGAGGTCGTGCAACCGCCGATCTTGCTTGTCTCCTGACTGAAACGTGTTTGTGAGCAGGAGCGCCCACGAGCGGTCACACATGAACAGCGACCAGAAGATCATTGGCAAGAAGTATCCATGGCAACAAGACGCTGTGGCCACCGAGGCGTCCAACGCGATGGAGGAGAAGTTAGGCGACAGTGGGACAAATACCCCAAGAAGGTAAGTGTCATTTTACATCGCCTCTGCGCTCAGCGCAATGAAAATATACAAACAAGACGAGTGTTCGGTTTTACCCACACGCATTATGTTTTTGTTACGTCACAAACAATCACTGCATCGGCTTCTTTTGTTACTTAGCAGTCGCAATGGTTGTGACGGCAAATGAAGTTAGACTCAAGCAACTGGAAACGGGATAGCAGAGCTATACCTTGGTTCTTTGACTTCCAAAAAAATAGTTGAAGACGAGCTCACGGCAACCAGCAGTATTGGCCCGCGCCTTGCCATTTACGTGCCTTTGCCGTTGCCATTTCGTCTCTTTACAGCTTCGCAAATTAGCGCCTTCTATCAAGTTTAAGTTTACTGCCTTTGATGGTTTAAGGTAGGGGTTCTTAACCTGGGGTCTTTGAACTCCTCAGGGGTCCATGAGTGTGTTTTATGGGGTCAGCAAACCAAAATCCAATCAAGAAAATCCGATCGTTTTTATCCGCCCATTCGGGCCATTATTCAGCTTAATCCACTACAACCGTAGACATGCACTTCGATCCATTTCACACCGTACTGTACACATTGCTCACGCTAAGAGAAGCGATCCAATCTAATTTCTCAATAATCGAAAAAACGTTGACAAAACGAAGGGGTCCGCGGCGGTTGTGGGCGCAGTGAGGGGTCCGCGGCGACAAAAAAGTGGTTTAAGGAAAACATTGCTTTACGGGAAAGTAATCGGCCGATTGTCACCCCCATTTCGTTAGAAAGCTATGTTGAACGCTTGAGTAGCACCTCGGGAAAGAGTTCTGCAAATCAGACATTTCGGCAAAAGCTGTTGCTCGTACTTGCAGTATGAGGAAATTCTACCCCTGACGTTGATCGTGTGCGTCCGACAAATCTTCACTTAACTTGAAGATTCGCTGACGTGACAAAGAAAGTAAAAATAATGCTTCTTCGTTGAATCAAACGCTTGGTCATTTCTTAGCTGTGTCTGAAAATATTCTGCAAGATCTTTCAGCATTGGGAAATTTTTAATCATGTGTTTTTTGCTGTTGCTTAAAAGCACCCGAAGAAAGTTCCACCAGCGAGACGGTCCCAGCCAGAAATTTGTGTTGAAAGACGGATTTATCAGTCCATTGTCCGAGACCTCCTTGGCCGTGGGTGTTGTCGGATTTGATCTGGACAACTTGTCCCCGAACACTGCAGTAACCCTGTGCAGGAAATCTATAGATGACCCTGGTGAGTAAAATCAGAGGTGACTTTTGCGCGTATTCAATTGAAAGTGAACCTATGGATGAACGCAGTGTGATTTTTAAGTTTTTATTGCCAATTTCTTTGGCGAGACAGAAGGGTTATTACATCGCCGACCGCAGCTTCTCTCTATTCGTCCATTGAAAGACTCTTGGCAACGTATTGTCGACGTAAAAATACTTGTTCCTGAATCGTTGTCGTTCACTGCTGTTTGAGCGTTGACTGGAATGACGTCTTCACTGCTTGAGATGCAGTTTGACACTGTCCCGAGAAGCTATAGTAAGAACAAAAACGAATCAGAAAACAACCCATGCTCTTTCGCCACAGTACAACAGTGGGAAATGACCAACGACGGCTTCATTCGTTTGAAGTACAACCCCCGTTTGGTGCTTGGCGTCTCCTTGCCTCCATACAAGCTTGGCAGCGAAGGAACCATCAGCTTGGAAGAAAGTTTTCTCACAGTTCAAAGTTTAAGGTAATTCCTCTGTTTTGGCCAATGCTGGTTTGCGTTCATGCGTGGTAGCACTTGATGTACGCGAAAGACGCCTTGTTTGGATGTCTTTTGCCTAAACATATAACTCAGGGGGTCCCAACCTGGGGTACGTGTATCCCTAGGGGTACATTTGCCTGTCTGAAGGGATACATTTATTGTACAGCCGTAACAAATTAACTCTGAGACACAAAAACGGTATCTACCTTCATAGTTCTAAAAATATAAAAGTTCTATTAAAAATTCAGTAGATTTTTGTTATTTTACTCAGCCTTTTTGTCATAAGAAGTTTAGGGGTACTTGCTCATCTGTCGAAATACTGAAGGGGTGCATAGTCAGAGAAAGGTTGGGAACCTGATATAACTGGTGAACGATCTGTTCGAACGATTTATACGAGTTTAGCATGAACTCGGTGACTTTCACAATATGTTCATTTTGAAAGGCTATTCAGCTTCGAACCGGGACCGTAAATTGCAGTATTTGATTATTTCCTTTGTACTTTCATCCTCGCTGTCAGAAGCGCTCTTGCGACTCGTAAGTCTGTTCATCGTATTCTTTTTTTTCGTTCTAATTGCGATCCTCGATTTGTTACAGGCCTCATGAGAGCGGCCGATCGCATCAGAAGTGGTTGTGGGATCCGGTGTCGTATTTCCTCTTTCCTTTTCAAACCGAAAACCGCGACAAGGAAGTGACGGCTGCAAATCACGTAAGTTGAACTGAGACTGTGAGTCGGAAGCAAAAGATCTAGGTCTGAAAGTTCGCTCTGCGCGTCGCGTACTTTTGGGGAAAATAATTAGATAAANTCGTNNNCGTGNNTGTGCGTGCGTGTGTGNGTTTGCGCGTGCAAGTGTTGTTTGTTCNTTTTTTAGCGCGTGCGAGCGATCCCTTAAAGTTCTCGGAAGAAATGTGACAAACGAATTATTCAGACGCTAAAGCATTTCTCACCAACCTGAGGNTGAGCAATTCTTTTTTTTGGTCAAGTTTTCACGCGATCTCGAATCACAGCAGAACTGCAGTTGTTGTTGCGCTGCGCGAGAAGTTCTGCAGGGGCGCAAGCAACATCCAAACTCCATAACGCATCAGATCCCTTCTACAAAGTAATAACAATTGTCACTTTTCCGGACTGTTTTATATGTGCGTGCTGGTTTAACCCACAATCTTGTCCAACGAGAGGTTTTCAAAACTGACGCACATCAAGTTCCGTCCGATCACATCAAAGCGAAAGATTTTTTTCAACAGTTGCGTTACTTTAAAAAAATGCTCCTTGAATTTTCTAAAAAATCGTGAAAAACACTCAAGTTATTTGTGCGCGAATCGTCGTCAGTTGAAAGTTGTAAAAATCCATCGCTTTCCTGATGAAAAAAACAGTCGCACTACGTCAGTTCTTTTCCTCAGGTGTCCATTTGCACTTGCGCTGTTGCTGGTGCTGAGCCTCTCAACCAGGAAGGTTACATCGTTCAAACCCCCGGTGCTTCCCCCACAGACCCGGCGGTGGTTTGCTGCGCATGCGCAAAAATCCTGCGCGGCATCTACCAACTCACCAAGGCGCCCGACGAGTGGACTTTCACCTGCGCGATGGGCAACGCAAGGAAATACGGTTCGTTTTTCTGTCCAGTTCTGTTTAAGCGACACTGCTGCCATGGGCGTCGGAAGGATTTTTTCCAGGGGGGGAACAGTGGTGAAATCTCATTTTGGCAACTCCAACGTAAGAGAAAAACATTTTTCTAATAAAAAGTTGATAGGAAAATATCAAATTTCAAAATCAAAGGGGTCCGTACCCCCTTCCAACCCCTTCCGGTCCCCATGACTGCTATACTAATCTGCTTACGTTAGCAGCTTTCATTTCTGTGACCCAGACTTTGCCGTAAAAGTGGTCGAAACGTTCGTTTTGCTTTGTTGGCAAGTAAAAATTTTGGCAACCCCTTTGGCATATAAGGTTTATGACAAGAAAGATCAATGTCCAGAATTTTTTATGACGTTGCAAGATTTTTGTTATTGTGTGCAAAGTTTAAACTTGCTTTCGCTATGTGCCAGTTTGAAACCGTTCATAGCTCCTATAAAGACATATAGAGACTCTAAATCAGAGTGCTGCCAAATTTAAAATGCTACTCAAAACTGGCTGAAACAAACAAATTAAAAAATGCATTTTTCTCAAATTTTTGAAATACAAAGGTATATATACATATTTTATAAAAAGTACATCGAAATCCCTTTCAAAAGTATCTTGTTTGTGTCTCTACCGCAAACGGTTCGTGAGCTATGATCAAAAAAGTTATTCCAAGCCACCATAGTGGCGTTCCAGGTCTCAAAGCGGTATAAGTAGAGGTGCAGTGAGGTAGGAGTGGCATTCCAACACATTTTCCATAGTAACCTGACTTGGAGATGTGTATTTTTTGTCAGATTTCCTGTGTGTAGCTCCAGATGTCGCATAAATGACAAGCTACCTCTTGCGTAGCAACCTAAAAAAGACTGTGAACGCTTTTGTTCCTAGTGCATTGAAAGCGAACACTTCGTTAAAAACTGATTTTTAAAATGAGTTTGAAGTGCTGTTGAAAATGACGAGATTTTTTGCGTGCGTTCCCTCACTTCTCTTTTCAACACAACACCCCAGGACCTATTATGATTCTTGCGCTGTCACGGCGCCCGTACCAGATGTCAGTCTATTGTTGCACTTATTTCGACACCGAATGAAGCACTGACAAAAATTGTGTGCAGTCACAAAGTTTAGACTGGGCGCAACAACGAGACTTGGCTTTGCAGACATGAAGCCGCGCGGAACTTTCGCTTTTCTCAACGGCAAAGTGGACCTGTCCACGTACGAGGCCGACACGACCCTCAACCACTGGACTCTTCAGCTCGAGAAGCTGCACCAAGAGACGAGCATGCGTTCGCTCAACCGTGAACTCCACACGACTGCGCCTACTCAAGCGTGTCGAGTATTGGCCATGCGTAACGGAGAGGGACGACTGAGGCCCGGAGAGCTTGTGATTGGTTCCAGCGTTTCTGGGGTGCGTTCGGTGTTGTCATGCAGTGACGTAGCCAGCCCCAAAATTGTTGGGGGACAAAATGTTTGACTTTAGGCGAGCAACGGTATTTTTGTTTAGGGCGCCGCTTCTCAAAGCACAAAATGACTAAATATGCTAAAAATCTGGGG
>JGI24159J19872_10001278_pt1 | contig 27152 bp, 13 predicted proteins | sample Ectturendosymbi4_FD_19872 | JGI IMG/M metagenome (IMG submission 19872)
GTTGCATCACCTCTCCATTGGATAATTTACGTTGTAAACAACAACTTGAAAAAGTCCTGCCTGCTACATCTTAGGGAAATTCATAATTCAAATCTAGCTTACCTGGGATTTCAGCGATTGGAAAATCTCGCTTAGCTGTTGAAAGTGGTTTGGGTCAAAACGCAGGATCCCACAGCTTTCGATAAAGCTAACATTAGGCCCATCACAAATGAAAAAGTTTGGGGACACAGTGAAAATGAAGTTTGGCGCACTAGACATTTTTCCCAACGCGAAGGCCCCAGCCTGCATTTTTTTTTCAGAACAACGACCAACAAGCTTTATGGCATAACTAGCGTTTCATGCTACTCAACATCTTTTGGGCAACTGCCCATATAGGCTGACATGGTTCAGTGTCTAGTACAGACCAAGCAAAAAATGCACAATATAACACTTTTTGCTGCTATGGTTGAACGGCCAAATGTTGGAATCTTCGGACTCGAATAGAAGGTCTGTGCCTACGGGCTTAACCTTTCATCTTTTGTGTCAATGTTCGTTCTAACGAGAGCGTTGTTTGCTGACAATGAGATTTTATTAGCCATTTCTACTGAATTTGAGCGCAAGGAGTATTTGGCAAAAATGAACTACTATCCAAACACATGGCGCGGGACCCCCGGAGACGCGGGGCCCAATGCAACCGCATCGGCTTAAGGCCGGCCTTGAGGATAGGATATAACTTTTGTACAAGTGTGTTCTGTCTGCTATTGCGTATACGTTGAATTAATGCTAGCTCGTCCTGGGCTATATTTATGAAGAGAAATCAAGGAAACATTTTTGGAGAAAACATTCTGTTTTAGATTTTCATTTCCTCACTTTTTAATTTCTGCAGATTAGCCTACATATCTACATCAGTGGCTGATCCAGACCAGGCGTTTGAGGGAGCAGTGAAATAGAGGGGTGCCAAAAACATCTTCCCTTGTTTAAATACCCAAGCTTATTTATGACAATCGTTTTGTATCAGAACTACGCGATTTTTTCAGGAAATCACCACAATTAAAAAGCGCTTCATAAGATTTATGCAGAAAACGTTTGAAGTGTGTTCTAAAACATGGGCCTCGTTTCCCACAAGCTACACATAACTGAGAACACTGTTGATGTCCCAAAAGATTTGAAAGGTATACCCCAACGCGTGCCGCGCGCTAGTGTTTGACACTACTTTGGCTATCCGAAGATCGAAAAAAACAAGGTCTGAAACGTATTTCCGACCTGTTTAGAAGTAGAATGGTTCTTCTTACACTTGGAAGTGACAACTCAAGCCCACGATTGGAGTCTAATACTGTCAATAGCCAAATTGCAATCACGTTTCCAGGCGAAGTTTGTGCAGTTACGTGTACATGGAAAACATATTCATCGCTGAAACGACAATTCAAAACCAAAACATGATTGAAAGGCATCTCATTTTAGGTAGTTCTGCTGGTTATTGTGAAAAACAAATCTCATAATCGCATGATTGATTCACATTGGACCCCAAAAGAATAATACCCTAAAATACATCTAACACCTCTAATAAAGGTAAAATTCCAATCAAATTCAAATACCGTTTAACGTATTTCGACATTGGACTGCTGATGTGAAGAAAAAACATCAATTTCACTAGACCCGGTTATGAAAAAATTTGGAACACTGTTAAACAGAAGTGGAAGCAGGCGACGTGAGCTCGCAAATTCACAATCAACACCTCCAAACTCAAATCTCTATCCTCTCCGATAAAGTGATCCTCCAATTCAATTTATACTACTACGAATCCTCCCAAAACAATATAAAGTCACCCCCAATGCTGTTGATCTGGCGATGGATCCGCTTCTATCCAGGCCAGCAAACACAGATGAGAATCAGCCTACAACCAATTTAAAAACTACCAATGTCTGCCAACACCACAGTCAACAGTAAAAAGTTCAAAAGTGCACGAGCGGATTGCTTTTCTGCTCACTCAAATTTATGTGGTATAAACTTAAATCTAGGGGCGAAAAGGGCGGCAATTTTATGGTCGGCCCCGGGCGGCACTTAGTCTCGCTACGCCACTGGTTTGCCCCAAACTCCCGCCTGCATCCGCCACTGATCTGTATATTAATTGTCTATGTTCCCTCTGGTGTAAGTTATAAAATGCGCTTGGAAATATTTTTGTTCAGTTTTATTGCAACACTTTGCAGGAACGTTGGGTAATCCACAATCTACATTCCTTGGAGAGAGCATAGAGCTGCATGCTTGTGACTTGCTTTACATAAGGAACAACCTAACTGAAAATGACAAGCAACTACTGGACAAAAATTTGCAAGAGCGATATCCTTTTTATTGCGGAAAGTTTCGTGAAACATGTATTATATACGAAACATCGCATTGTTGGGCTTGCGAGGTGAGTGCTTGTTTCTACGTTAAGCAATACCTACGCGTGCGAACATATGCAATTGCAAACGCGTACGAACATATGCAATTGCAAAGATTTCTGTCATTACAACAGTAATGACAGAAATCTTCACAGAACACCACACCAAAAGCTAAGGGCATGTGGAAAGTACACAGAAGTGCTTATAAACTCAAATACCTACCTGACCCCAGCAATAAAGATTCAAACCCAAAATAAGAACGGAATAAGCAAAGTGTGCTTTGATTATGAGCGCAGCTTAAAAAGCAAAATTAATTTATAAACGGTTTTAGTCAGAGAAAGTCTAGAACGATATTAGAGTTTTTTCATCAGTTTTGATTGTACGTACTTTTACCACAATACCAGCCAAAATTTATGTGGCTAATATGTGCTCTGGATCTGAATTGGCCGGCAATCAACTGCCGGCAATTTCCCGTGATTAAGCTTTTGTAACTGCCGGAAATTGCCTTGAATTAGAAAAAGGTTGGTGAAATCCTCTGATTTCCTGAAAAGTTTTCTCTGAAAATAATCACGCAAGTGAAACTGGCATTTTGCGGTTGTTCTATAATGCAATTTTATTTTTCTGTTATTTGTAATCGGTCTAGTTTTTCGTAGCAAACGATAACTAACCTAGAGATGACCCTGAAAACTGCGACAGTCTTTTAAAACGGAACATATGTGATAGCTCCAGGGAAAAACTCATTTTAGGAAGCATTACAAATTGCATCAACGTCATGTATCATCACATTGACAAATCCTTTTCACTTTGTTCTAAGGAAAAAATCTGAGGGAATACCTTGCTGGAAAGGCCGGATTAAGGTGAAGGGAGGTCCCTAGGCTAATCCACTTGTGAGGCCCCATCTCCCACTGTTGCGAGGGAAAAATGGAAAAGCGCTAAGCCGAAAATGACGATATTGACACTCTAAAAGTACGATCAATAAATAATTTGTAAATCCTTAATAGAGTGAAACAATTGAAAAGGTTTTGTCCTGGCCTTCATAACAAAATCATCCAGGAATTCATTGAAAAAATTTGTTTCCTTAAGTTTGTCACTTTCATTGCACCGAATTCTAACTGTGGACAGCCTATCCTGGTATATGATGACCCTTTAATTCAGTTTTAATTCTTTTGAATCTTGAAAAAGACCTTTCTCCTGAGCAGTGGTGGACTTATGGTTGGGGGTAGGCCCTACGCAAGGCTGAAATGGAGTCTCTCTGATGTCATCATGCTCAGCCTACGGTGACAAAACCTTTTGATCAAGCCTAGGAAAGGGATATGCGGGCGACCCAAGAATACGTTCCTGAGAGTACGACATGACTGACTAACAGAAAATGCACAAAGGTATTCATGATACACAATTTAAAAACACTGAAATTTGCGAAGACAAAGCTAGCAATACATTAAAGTTAAGAGATTGAAAGTTGGCATCGCCCCCACTTCTCTAGTTTTGCGTCCCATTTCTCTCCATTCACCATCAACAAACTAGAAAGTTGACAACACACTTTCCACCCTGAAAAATGCGTGGTTTTTTGAATTTTTTCGCAACCAACCCCTCAAGGGACTCCATAAAACCAGAGGCAAAAGCCAAGCAGATTCAAAACACCTAATTTGTTTCAAATTTAATCCTTTTAACTGCGTTCAAGAACATGGCATACAAACAAAAACATTCAACCTGAGACTTGTTTTGAAAAGCTTTGAGGCTAGATGAGTCAAAGCTGTTCTCATCTTGCACTGACACTAGTTAGGTGAAAAATGTGCAAACGCAGCAATAAATTCATTACATAACTTTATGCATGCAAATATTGCTTCACTACATTAACTACATTATGTGATGGCTGCATTCTCTGACAATAAAAAAAATTATTTTGGTATAAATTGTTCTCTTACTTGGTAGCGTCTTTTCAGAACTTTTTGGAGCAAATTTAACCAACAGTTTTTTAAGGTATTGAAGTTGTTTTGAAGTTTTTCCTTATTGACACATTGGATATGCTGGTGGCACTTTGAGAGCGGAGTACTAACACATTGCAGTTGCCGTTGGGGGCCTCTTTGAAACCAAGGTACTTATACATTACAATTGCTTTTGAGAGCCCCTTTGAAAGCAGAGTAGTTGCACATGACCAGGTTTTTTTAAAAGGAAAATGTTAGGTACCCGGTATGGACCTGCAGCAGTGGCGTTCAGAGGGGGGTGAACGGGGCGCCGGCCACGGGCATCCAAGGTAGGGGGGCATCCAAAGAGAGAAATTACAGGAATTTAAACGTTGTAACTTGATGATTTTTCCTACTGAAAGGCTACTAACACCTGCTACATGGATTTAATTTTTCGAAACTTGTTTTGTTATTAACACTACCTTTCACGTATTCAAATGTCAGTAATTCTCAACTTCTTCATTACCAAGGGCTTGCACTCTGAGTGTGCGGCGCACCCCCAATCAAACTGATAGTGACGTGACTTGTTCCAGATCGTCCAATCAAGGGAAAATTACACAAAAGGATTGAAAGATCAAGGGTTGAGAAAAACCCGTTTTTTTAAATACAACCCAACCTACCTGTTTTTTTTGTTTTTTTATATCCGTTTTTTGTTTTTTTTTAAAAGAAACAGGTTTTTGTTCTTTAAAAAAACAACACAGAAACCCCATTCTGAATTGTTTTTGTTGCCTCATACAATAATACCATTTTCAGAATCACACAATAATAACTTGTTATGCTTATTATGCCATTCGAATTTGAGGGTAAAGAAATGCACCCCATCTTTGTTTGCGCGAAGTGTTGTTGGTCAATTCAATCCAAAGCGGTAAGGCTTGGTTAGCAAGCACAGCAAAGACAGAAAAATCACTCCCGCAGTAACAAGCTTTTGGATGCAGAGAAGGCAGAAAATTGATTAAAATATACCGATGTCACAGAGCTAAAGAAGATAACCAGTAGAATTTACTCAAACTGTTCGATTGTCTTTTCTTATTGCAAGTCATTCCAATTTCGTTGTTATTCGTTTTGTTTCATTAAGAAAAATTACAGTTAACTGTGCAAGTGTGCTGCTCATTTTACTTCATAGTACTTTTTCAAAGGAAAAGAAAAGAGTGGGATTTTTGGTGGGTTTACTTGTTTTTTTACGTTGGCTTTAAAAACATTAAAAAATTGTTTTTTTGGTTGTGTCCAATTACGTCAACCCCGAAGACAATTATGCACGATTAATTGATTTTCTGAGCCAAATTTTAAAACTGTTCTATTTCAACGTGCATGATTTAGCTGATTTCATGATGCATTACCACAAAGTTTTCCGTTTCGTTTTCTGCGCTATACAGTTGCACACCTGTGCTTGCAATATGTGCTTCGTTTCTTGCTTCGTCATTAATTGGCAGTTCAGGCGGATTGACCATATCGGCTCACACAAGCCCGTATCTGTTCTTTCCCGTTAGTAATTTTACATTTAACAGTTACGTAACAAGAAACGAAAATTTTCTTGCGTACTTTGTGCGCATTCTCAATGCTTGTGTAGTTTACAAGTTTCAAACTGTCAACCCTGGGTGTCCGACATCCCCACCGCATACCTTCTGATCGACTGCTATTCGACAAGACATTCGCGCAGCGTTGTATTTTTACAGTTGTCTACCGGGCTGGCGTAGCACTGAGTGTGTTCTACTCCCCTGTTTTAACGCGTTGCCAGATATTTTTGCAGTCATGAACTGCTGTGTGTTAGGAGACCGCTAATAATTTATGTTCATTACAGTGACACTGTAGCCTACAACAACGAGTAAAGAGTGTGTGTAGAACAGTGTTTTTCAGCCGGGGTTACGCGGAACCTATACGGTTGTAGCAACATAGAAAGTTGGATCATTGCATTGGGTTCCATGAGCAACGCCAACATTTGCAGAAGGTTCCCCTGCAGCAAAAAGGTTAAAAAACACTGGTGTAGAATAATATGCACAGGGACGCGGGAGAATGAAGGCATGACGGAGGCATTGCCCCTGTTCCCTTTTGAAAGGGGGGCAACGGGGGCGGAGGTGCCTTTTCATAACAGTATCACAGGCAATTCATGGTTTATCAAGATCGACTTTAAACAAATTTATTGCAGCTATTCGGACACCCAGAAAATTCAGGATTATTTTCTATAATTTCTGTTATTATTTTTGAGGTCAACATTGATGATGAACAGAAACAAACATAATTGGTAACAATTTTTTTGTTTTTTAAAAGGTTTCCATTGCCCTCAACTTTTTTACTACTCCCCTACCGCTGCTCTGGCGTCCCTGAATATACATATTTTGTCAACAAACTTCGCCCAAACGTTGGTTTGCAAATGTGAATATGATATCATATTGTGATGTCACAAACAGCGTATATCCAGTAACAATGACCACCACACGCCACTGCTCAATACTAGAATTTGGCAGGGGGGCATCTAATCAAACAGTTTCCCCGGGCATCACCAGACCTCTGCACGCCACTAGACTTCTAGAGGCCCGATTTCTCTGATTCTAGGGACCTGAATCGGGTCCCTAAACACCTCTAAAAAAACCTGATATTACAAATGCTATTGGGGGCCCTTTGAAAGCAGAGTAGTTACTTATAGTCTGCATCGGAGAATTATATGAGTGGATAAGAAGCTTTTCGTCAAAATTGAGGAAACTTTACGCGCGAAACACCTCGAGGGGGCCTGAAGAAGGGGGGCCAAGGCAAGTGCCTCGCTCGCCTCCCCTTAAACACACCACTGCCCCTGAGCAGTTAGTGACTATCAAGCTAAGAAATAAAGCTCCGCGTGGTTGGATAAACCAAGAACCACTAATCTAAGGCATCAGACCCAACGCTTTTTTCTGTCATTTTCTTGCTCTTTCCTTATTCTTTGTCTCTTGGGGTAGAGTTCTGTGGTTGCCATTTGGAAAAAAAATTTGCTTGTTATTTAAACTCATCAAAATCTGCTCTGATTTGCTTAGCATGAGCATGAGCAGTACAAACTTGCGGAAGTACTCAAGTAGCAGTCTAATTTCTGAATGACTTTAATAGAAACACTAACAAAACTACTGTATTGCTCAAGCTCAGAAGAAACAATAATATTTTCATTGCAGGATAATGCAAGCCTTACCCATATCACTTATGTGCAGTATGAGCTTGAGCTTTGATCAGGTGCATATCAAACACGATCAACCACAATTCTTTCGCATGATTAACACGTAACAATCGACACGATTCACTAAACGCAGAACGCAGCTAACGTGTTTTGATTATGACGATTGACCAATGATCTTATTGGCGTGGGGCTTGACCAATAATCATATTGAGATTCGTGTAAACTCATTTGAAGACCCTGGCGTTATCAACACGAAATCTGATTAAGATGTATAAAACTAAATTTAATGAATAATTTAGACATAAATTGTTGACGAATATTCATCGAACTGATCATATACCGGCAATTGACTCTATTACGCTTTTCAGGAATTTCTGTCATACAACTATTTTCTGGAAATATTCTGAAATAATCAGAGCATAGGCAAACTAATTTCGGCGGTCCTAATCTTATAAGGACTATAGCAAGGACTCTGATGTATGGAAAAATACAAAATCTATCGTTTTTCAGCAGGTTTCTCCGCAATTTTTTTCAGGTTAGTGTTAGGAACCTCTAAAAAGTAATGTAATCATTAGCTCAATAACCAATGACCACGTCATGCACATCATTGTAGTCCAACTGCAGATTCCACCCCATATGTTTTTACTTCCGTAAATGCGACTGCTATGCGTTCAAGTTTCTTTCTACTAGCATCAACGAAAAAGTCTTCTGATTTGTATTTCTAAGCGTTTCATGCAACTTATTTTTCAGTCAGCTGAGTTGGGTGAAAGTTCTTGTCTGTCATCTCAGCTGAACCAACTTCAATACATCTGCCAACAAGACCCGAACAAAACCTGCTCTTGGTTTTTTCAATCAAACGCGAATGAACGAGCACAAACAGAAATGGACAACCGTTGAAAAATATATTTTGTTTATAATTATCAATTTGTGCAATTTTGTTTGTAAGAACGGGCTCCTGTATATTTTTGTCGATTGGTACTATCTGTGAAGACAGGTAGAAGAATTTAATAGTGGTTTACGCGTCAGAAAGTTTTCGTTCTTATTTATTGTTTTTTTGTTTGTAAATTATCGGCAATATATTTTTGGTGTTAAAAGCGCAGCGCTTCCCAACCAATGGGCCTCGAAGTGTTTCATTTCAAATTTCATTTCATTTTATTTCAAAATGTTGGAATTGTACAGTATTTAACTAAACGTTTCTCTTGAAAGCCGCTAAATTCATAATGATTAAATCGAGAAAAAGGAACCAGTAATCTGCCCATCGTTGCTCTAGCAATTATGCGCTGTGTTGCGTTAACAGCGAAGGTGCGGTCACGCCAACTGTGGCCTCAACAATGTTAATCTTACCATATCCAAAAAGTGAGCTCGAGTTTCCCATTAACAGTAAGTTGTATGCGTTGTTAACTTTTTTTTCTTTGTCGTATCTCAATTGTTTGCGTCATTGTCTTACCGCAGTATCTCAAGTGCACCCGGCAAAAAAATTTCAGTAAAAGCGGGTCGCAAGCTGAAAAAGGCTGGGAAGCACTGGTATATAATGTCTTGCAGCTTTGGGGTAACAGACTACTCCAGGATCTTACGATTATAAAAGTATGAGTGTTTTTTTTTTTTAACTTTTTGCCATAGTACATGCTAAAAAATGTAATGAGTAGGGCAACCAAATTTCTGACCTAAAAACTTAAAATTTGACTTCATTTTGACGTGTACATTTTCTGTATTTGCAGCTTCAAAATAATTCAGCCTTCGGTATTGAGGTTAACCCAGAAGCATATTCATGCACTCTATGCTTCGAAATTACAAAAAAAAGAGTTGCTTCGAGGATGATATATTGACAAGTACGTGAATAACTGCAGTGGAGTCAAACCCGAGAACATCATAAAGTTGTAACGCTATACACACAATGGATTGAGCATAAGTTTCACCTGACGATAAATTTTGACCTAATGTTAAATTTAGTCTTTTTCGACCTAATAAGTTGGGATTCCCTCGTGGTATGAGCGTGAAATTTGGTTTGTGGAGATTTCATATACCGTATTTTAAAAAAGGCAGAAATATTTTAATTTTATTGACTTTGCCCTGTTATGAGTTAATAACATGCATCTGCGCTTAACATCGCATCCAGATTTCTTTGGTGTCTTATTTCAGTGTTGTTCAATTCGCCGTGAATGAAGACTTCGTCGTCAGCTTTTGCTGAAATGATATTTTCAAATAAGGTTAAAGTTTCAGGTTGATAGAATATTCAGGGAACATTTCATCGTGTTTGTAATAAACAGATTGGTACAAGCTTTATTACACCCGTGTTATATTTTGACCATTCTTGGAAAAGCAGTAAAATGCCGTCTTATAGTCCTTAACTAGATGAATGCAACGCTGACTTACCAAAAGAAAGTCAGTTGTAGGTGTTGCTTGCAGTTGTTGCACACCCGCTAGTGAAATGCAAAATCTCCCTTTAGTTTAGTTTTAACTTGGTGAGAGAAGTGGAAACATTGCTCGGTTTTCTAGGCCTGGCTGCAATTAACGTTGATCCCGGAATAAAGTAGAGATTTGGAAATCCTCAGTAAGTTTATCTTTGAAATGACAGTTCACTTAGTTTTAAAGCGTTTTACCAGGCGGTTCATGCAACAGGATATCCTACTGTATGCTGCATGGCTTATATTCAGCAAAATGTTTTAATCTGAAAGCGTCTTTTTGTTTGTATGGAACGATGGCAACATGCCTAATGGCCTCAATCGGAGATATCGTTCACACTTACACTGATGATCAGATCCGTATGTCGAAACGATAGATCTGTAACAAAAGTTTATTTTTACTCCTTCAAGGACCGCGAGAGCTCAATATATTTGGCTTTTGAGGCGATTTCGACCATAACTGGCCGTGCGGTCGCGCTAGAGAATCAAAGAACGCATCAGAAGATGCGGACGAGTCACGTGCACTTTCTGATAAACAAAAACAAGTACCTTGGGATTTGTCTGGCGTCACCATGACGTCAAAGGGACGCTGTGGTGACTTCACACTGCCACGCAAAATTTCACAGGTCAAGTTAACTGTTTTTGTTCATCAGAATGTAGACGAAGTTCTTCATCTCATGTATTCATTGACTCTGTAGCGCGATGATCGGAAGACCAGTTGTGGTCGGTCGTTGCAATCAAGAGCGTCACAGTGAGAAGGGATCAGATTTTCAAATTTTCAACCGGTTAAAATTTTTAGAATGTTTTAGTCTAATGTCTTTGTTTAATCAAACACTTATTACCCTGGTCTACAAGAACTTAAAAATAGTAACACATTGGCATCCGCATCTTTAGAGCCCGTGATTCGCCTTTTAGTGTTTGTGGTTGGTAAGTTATGGCTACAAAATCGATAATTAATCAGGTAATCCCCTAGGGGATTATTATTTAATTTGTTGCTTCTATGTCATAACTTGCCAACTATCTATGCTAGGCCAATCAAGGCTCTAACGACGCGGATTTTTCGCATAGTTTATTTTAAAGAAAAAAACAAAGAAATTGCCACTTCAATCTTTCTCTTAGGCCACGATGACGTCATCCAAAAAACCCTTGACCCGCCCCAGTTGTGTCGTCCCACTAAAAAAGTACAAATCCAAACCTTCCCAATTTTTTTCAATCGAAACTACAAAACTTTCCGCATCCTTAGAGGATTTGAAGAGATATCTACCTCAGTCGGCTGGCGAGTTATGGCGGGTTATGTGCTAGCTAAAATAGCCAAAAATTTGGCTTAATGCCGGGAATTCATGAAAATTTTAATTGAAAGAGGAGCTGTTTATATAATTTTATAAATGTATGTTGAGGTCTATTTAATAAGTCTCTCGGAATTTCATTCCATAGCTTGGAGCCTCTGTAAACAGAATGGCGTTGTTGTTTAACTGTTTTGTATGAAGGAATAATTAGTACCTTATTATCCAGTTGTCGTGTGTGAAAAGTATGATATTTTGATGTGTATTCATGTTCATTTGTGATTTCTTTTGATAACATTTGATTACATATCTTCAACATGTATTTAGCCAGTTCGTATTTATATGTTCTTTATCTCTAGAATATAAGTAGAAAAATGCATATCTTTTATGGATATTTGTTTATTGGTCTGAATTTTACAAACATTGCGTATAGCTCGGTTATTTCATTTTACTAAAGAATCTAACAAGGTTTTATTTGCAGTGCCCCAAATAGGAATTGCGTAGTAGAGGTGACAATAAACAATAGAGAAACAAATTTTACGAAGCGGATCTACATTAATGTAAGCCTGCAACTTGTACAGTGCCGCACTACCGCATGCAACTTTTTTACCAACATAAGCAATATGTAGTTGCCAATTGAACCGCGAGTCTATTACAACACCTAGGTATGGTTGAAGAGAGGTTGATTGGGAAGGTTAAAGGGGAAATTTTAGAAAAGAGTGTGAATTTAGTTTTTGTATAATTAATAGTTAATTTATTTGCATTCATCCAATTGCTGAAAAAGTTAGATGTTCGCTTATTTCATATAGAACGCAAGGAGGCGACGTAGCCGATGAGTTCATAATAAAACCAACTTTGAAAACTAATCAAACTACGCAATGTTTATAGCAAGTTATACCTAATTTCGTTCGTTTGATTCTCCCAACTCATGTATGGGAAGAAGGAATGAAAAATTTCCGACGTCTTCTGACAGCAAATATGTGATGCCGCCGCCAACCAATCTCTACGTTTACCACAAACGACTCGTTTCCAGCTCCGGGCATGAAGCATCATACGTCCGGAATCACTAAGACCCAGTAACATGTAAGGCAAACGCACAACATGGCACAACCGTATAACATTCTCTTATTTAAAATCCGTCGCACATCCTGTTTGTGCAGCTTGCGGCAGTTGCTCTAAACATTGTCTAACAGCCTTGTAAATACAACAAAATGAAAATAGTAGAGTACAAAATTGTTTGCACTGTTAGTGGTGCTTGTCACAACCAGCGGTATAAAATATAAGAGACCCAAACACAAGCGATGCTTCTGAGTTTTTATTGCTACGTGTTTGCCATGTCGATCATTTCTAATTTATAGACTTTGAAGTTGGTGAATGCATGGTGGTTACAAGTACAACATATCTTTCATTTTTTGTGTGTTTTATACAGTAGGTCAGCTTAATACAAAAGCATCGCGAAAAATGTGGGTCCTCCTTCAAAATTTTTCTGTTTACCTTGTTCGTAGATTTTTAAACTGGTTGACTAATTTGGTTTTACTTTGCAAACGTATCAGGCGTTCAATGGTTCCGCACTTGTTTGCTGCCTTCAGGCATCTTTATTCCCCTGGTCAGTATTGCGAAATGCCACTAGCTCGGTTTTCGGCGGACCGTTCTCAGAATAATCAACCACTAATGATCCGACCGCTTTGCCCTTTCGCAAGAGAATTGCTACAATTTATTCGAACGGTAGGTCGAAATTAGTCATCAGCTGTTCCAGATCATGGTCGCAAGGCACGTTTATGGAACTTCCCCGATTCAGCTGATATATATATATAATCTTGCTGCGTTGACGAAAAGGAAAGTTTATACGAGTTACCAGGCTTTATTCCAGAAGTAATAGATGTGAAGCCATACTATTTCAAGGATATAGAAAACCGCTTCGTAAATTCGTTAACGTTTACTTTTTGGTATCAGTTGATTCTACAGTATATAAAAACAAATGAATTACAAGGAAGTTTTCATAGACAGCTTTAGTATTGAAAATCAAGTTTGGTTAAGCGGGGTCATAATGCGAATATTTCATCATTACCAAACACGCAAAGTGTCGTTGAAAGAGTGTAAACTCCGCAATTAAAATGGAAGGAATGGGTTCAACAAACTACCAATCAGACGCAGGCAGTAAACGTTTTAAAAACTTTAAAAATTTTCAGCTACTTCCTTCAGTAAGAGTAGGCGTTGGTTAGTTTATCGTATCGAGAACATTTCGAACAAATAGGCCTACAACTATTTCAGTGTGACACTGAAAGGACGTGTATGAACTTAATTTGGGATAAGAAACATTTTAGGAAGTTTCAGTGCCCACCATTAAATTGTTTCCTTCGTGTTTTTAGTGAAACGTTTAAAGTATCAAAGATACAAAAACTCAAAATGAAGTTGGCAGCTCATTCGTTGTTGGTTACGTTTGTGCTTCTGCTGTGCCTTAAAGAATCTTTGTCATGCTCCTGTTTACTTGTTCATCCGCAAAAAGCTTTCTGTGATGGTGCTTTCGGTAAGTAACCTCCTATTAAGTTGTTACCAGCTATAAAGTGAAAATGGCTATTGGTAGAAGCTTTGAGCACATTTAAATCAAGAAATAGAAACCGCGTTAATATGGTTTGACTGTTAAAATGGCTAAATGTACCTGAGGTCAAGAAGATATACTTTTAAAGTTTCTTAGATATACGAAATAGTTGCGTTTTTCATAAGATCGAATTTAGAGACGTTTCAGTGAATTTAAAGTGTATATTGGTGAAACCGAAAAGATAAACAATGAAGATCAATACTAAATCAAACTTACGAATCACAAATTTCAATGCAGCTTTCACCTTTGAAGTGGTTGCAAAAGACACAAACTTTCCTGTATTCGACCAACGACCTCAGCTTGCTGTACAACCGCCCAAAGATGGAAACACAACAACAGATCTTTCGATTTCGCCTGGACAGACTAATCACCAAATATTTTACACCAGATATTCCATCAGAAATTTGTGGGTTAGTACATTGAGAACTCTTCGTATGCAGGGGCAGATCTAGCCAGTAAGGTTAGGGGGGGGGGCGATTTCAGTAAAATTTGGTAGTGAAGCCTTCATTACGGGTTCACTGCTGTAGGAGAGACGAAGTATATTTCACAACACTGCTGTGACAAAACAGTTTACGACAAAATAGCCTTATATCGCGAATGCTGTTTTNCTAATTGTACAAAATCATGGTAAATAAAGTTACTTTTCTTAGGTTTTAGGGGGTCTACCAACCCTCTGGATCCGCCCCTATTCGCACGCTGCTTCAATTTTTGGTTAAAAGTGAGACAACTTGGTACTAAAGAGAGCTCAAAAGTAGGTGAGTAGATATGAAACAAACGAAGAAAGCAGATAATTTGAAGAGCGAAAGGTTCTTCTCAAATAAATAATTACCTCTAGCCACAATTTTTCTGTAAAAATGTGCACTATAATTTAAGCATTTACTTAGGCCTTCACGCCTCCGTGCATACCAACAAATTTTGCCAGCAGAACTTCTATTAAAGTCAAAATATTGAGTAGGCATATTTTCTCACATTCATATCACTTCTGAAAAGATTATCTTCGAAAGTTAACCAAAGTCTTGATGAAATATGGACAGGCGAAAGGATATAAGCATCATGCAATGCCTAAGATTTCTGGGAAGTAAAAGCAAAAGTGCCGATTCAATTTCGACGGCCGGGGACCCTTCCAAACTTAAAAAAATAAGACTTTGCATAGGTCCATTCTTTACCAAAACATGCTTGTAAAGATCCCTGATTGCTTTATCTTTTTGCTCTCTGCTTGCTCTGTTCTGCTTGATTTCAAACATGCATGGAAAAAAGTCTGCACCAGTTGCAAAAAAGTGCACTCATGACTTCAAGGTATTTATGCAACTTTAATGCAAGAAAAGATAGTCTTCTGTCGATTTTGCATGAATTACTCTGAAAAATGATAAAGCTTGGAATTACTACACTTCATCTTTGTAAAGACATATTCAAATACTTTCTCTCCCGATGATGCAACATCGTTGAAGAAAATAGTGTGCACATGAGACATTGCCAAAAGTGAGCTTGTAAATCTTATTTTCCAACTGCTAATTTGATGATGCATACGAAAAATTTAATATGATTCATGTGAAACTGTTTACCTATGATTGTAATCAACTGTTGTAGTCATGAAATCAATAAAACGAATTCAAATTGCCCAATACCAGCCAGAGCAAACCTACATACATGCTTTTAATCAAGTTTAACTCATTTCTGCTCAGGTTTATCAAGGACATGGCAGGCTGTACAGTGTCAATACACGCTACCTTTACACAACCACCAGCAGTGCTGCCTGTGGTGTTAACTTGTCTGTGGGAAAGAAGTATGCCTACATCGGCGGTGAGTTTAGCAATCAAGCCAATTGGTATCTGATTGTATCAGTTCAGGTGCTTGTCAAACGGCTTTACCGTATTTTAAACCTGCATACGCAGTATATTTTTAAGTCAGTTTGTTTTATTTTCGATCAAGATGTGTGGAGACTAACAAAGAGCTGATGTAAGTGTTTGTCATAGGCATCAGAAAGAAATAATTCAAATTAAACTTTAATGCATGTCTTATATATACTGTTTATGTAGAATTTCCTGACCTCTATTTGTGATTAGCAGATAATCACAGTATGTCAGGCGACAAGAAACTGCGCGAAATCGTGAGAAGATTACTTCCTGATCGCCTGTTTGAACTATTTTTTGGTAAAATCGAATTGCTCAACGAGTAGTGGTAAAACCACTTCGTGCAATGCAAATATCACGAACACGCCAATTTCGCATCTCCTAACCACTTTGTTAAAGTTTTTGCGAAAAATTATAGGGAAATACGTTGCTAATAATTTATAGTTTTTATTGGAACTAAAGTATTTGCAGTATGTTTGTAACAACGTACGCTCGATTAAGTGTAGAAAAATAAATTACCAAAACAGTATGTTTCACATTGTTATGCGTCAAGATGCTGTTTTTCTCGGCCAAAATTGGTTGGGTTTTCCCGCTGTCATTGCAAAGAGTTTATGGAAAGCAGGAATTTGAAAAGCATCAACAGTTTTTTTTACTATTCCCGGTCAGGTTTCCATGGCTTTTTGGTTGATTTATGCTACAAGTTTTCAACAAATGTTTTGATCTCGTTTGTGAAACACTATTTGCTTAAGAATACTTATTTGATGGTGAAATTTGACAAAACAAGTCAAAAGTGGCTGAGAAGAGCTTAACGAAAGTCTTTGTTTTGTTTAGGTTATGTCCAAGACAATCGCCTGCATATCAACCTTTGTGATACCCTAATTGACTTAAGCCGATTGGTCGACAAGGACTTGCATGCTGTGACAGTCAATCTATCTTTCCTGTACAGATTAGGCTGCCGTAATTGTAAAGTCTGCGGGGCGTTTCGTGGTTTAAACGATTGCAAGGTAAGTGCACTTCGCATTGTTGTTACTGAATTTTAAAACAAATTTCACTCAATGTTTTTCACTGATTTCTTTCCATAAAGTTTCCACACTTTTTCGCCATGAATAAGAAGTTTATATGAATCAGTTTTTTCATAAGAAAAGTGTTAATCACAGCTGTTTGAATTCTCCATTGTTTCAAGATGAGGTTACAGCGATGCTTGTTTACCTTCAAGCTGTTTATACAAAAAATGCTCACCAAACAACCGACTTCATTTAGCACTGTACTTCAGCGCCTCATTATTTGTATGCCGCAAGTTCGCTCACTTTTGACAGTGAACCTGTTCAGGCACGTATTCGAATTTTTATGACACGTTGCTCTCTTTAACAGTCACAAAATTCGCCATTTACATGCCAAACATCTGAACTACCTCAAGGAGTCCCCAGGTACCGCTTTGCTTGCGTTCGCATTCCTGGGAGATGTAGTTGGTACGATGGTTGCACCTACCATCTCGGAAGATCTGCCACACTTTCTACAGCGACTCCGGCTTCGGAAGCTCTTTTTCCAAAGATTGAATAAGTTCTGTTGGTATTTTCTTGGTGCGATGAAAAACACGTGCTGTTACAATTATAGCTGGGATTGTATTGAATGTGAATTGAAGATAATAAATTGTATGAAATGATACAAAATGTATTTCATTGTCGTCGAAACGCACAGGTAGAAAATAGTTGACGAAGAACTTCAAAATAACGTTCTCAGAAGCATCATCAGTTTAAAAGTTCCTGTCAAATTTCGGCAACACAGATTCAAAGTGTAAGGCCTGCAAAGGCCGTTAAATGAACCGAACCTCGTGACGATAAAACAGCAACGCTACAGAAATGAGTATAAAGTCGCTTATGTTTCTTCTAGGTTTCGAGTCTCAAATCCGGATGATTTGTATTGGATTGTGGGGCCAGCTTGAAGACATTTTGGGTCTTTGAATCTGATCAAGTGTTCATTTAAAGTAAAACCTGAACTTTATTTCTGAACCTTTGACCATTTTCCTGACAGTTGGTGAAACTACTACAATTACATATCGAAAATTTTGCTCCATCTGTTTGTTTTGGAATCAAAAGCTGGGCAAGAATGAGTGCTTTTTGAAGGAGATGACAAAGTATAGCTTTTCATGAGTCAACCTAAGCAGTACTTTTTTATAAGCATTCGCGTCTGTTACCAGTTATGTCAACTTTAGTCTTGACGTCAGCCATGCAAGACCATAAGCAGCATTTGACATAAGCTTTTCTATTTTATTGAAAATCAGTTTGTGTGGTGACGTCATGCCGTGTGATCAGAGCGACCAAATCGAATCTTACTTCACATTGCTGAACTGATGCACAACTACTCTGCTTCTAATATATGCATAAACAGCTAACATTAAGGCAGTTACGGGACTCTAAGTTTGGGATCATCCAAGCCGTGTATATTATCCAAGGATGGATGTGCCATGTAGAAAAGAACCCTTTGAAAGGTTGCAAATAATTGTTGAACATAAATTTCAAATCTGGGCACAAAAATTATATTTTCTTAGTGGATGCGATGTAGACGGAACGTCTAAACAATAGCTCTGCTTAAATCAATGGCAAACAAGCAACACAAACACTCATATGGTTCTAGGGAAGAAATTCTAACAATCGAGGGAAATATTTGCAAAACACATGAAAGTTTGGAAAAGTTCCATTCCATCATGTAGAACGTGATTTCTACTTTTAACCTAAATTATTGATATTGTCTAAAGTTGGGTCAACTGAGTTCACCTGCAAAGATTAACGAAAGCTTAATGAGCCGACAAGCCTTTGTGAACATCAACACGATTTATTTGTTTCACCCAATTTTTCTTGTAACTAAAGATTCTCCCATCAAGGCTTTCAGCAACAAACATCGCACTTGTTTGTTGTCTTCAGGGGGCGAAGCCCCCCCTAGACAAATTTTCTCCCCCCCCTGGAAAAATGTGTTGGACATAGTTTAAAAATATTGGACATAGTAGAAAAAATTTGGGCCCCTCTCGGAAAACTCTTCGCCCCTCCTGGTGTCTCAAGCTGGTTACGGGCCTGGTTGTCTTACAAACCAGGCACAACATGCTTTTTGTTCTGATCAAACTTTGTCCTCATTTGCGATAGTTCATTCGCCGCACTATTTCATGTTGTAAAAGCATTTCTAAATACGAACTGTGGTCGTGCGTTTCCGGTCACTTGCAAGATTGAAAAATAACGCATTGAATCAAACAAAAAATTTCGTAATATGTGTTAAATGTTTAGGAGAATGTGCGTCATCAGCTTCAGTACTACCTGATGACTGAAGTAAGCTAACAAGTTTGACAAACTGCAAAGCAAGATTTTGATGACGAAACCACCATACACCTGGACATGGCTTTTACGAAACTAAGGAACCTAGAACCTTGGTGTTGGACGCATAACAAACTAAGAACAGTTTACCGAAAGAACAAAGAGACAATTTAAGTAAACTGTGTAGACTAACGGAAGAGATGAAAATTGTGATTTGCCGAGTGGATAAGGATTGGAAAATTGTTGCTCTTAAGTAAGAAGATTATAATATTATAATGATAAAAGAACTGCAGCAGTTTGAAAAAATGTGTGTGTCAATAAATGGATGAGACGCTTCTCTTAAGACAGCGGTTAATCCCAAACTGTGTTGAAATCAAGCCAAATCTGAGTTTGGTGAACAGTTTTCGTCCCAAGCCTTAAGCCGTGTATATTAACATAAGTATGATTGTATGGATGGTTTTTGGCAGTAAGTTCGTTTTCGATGTCAGCAATCTACCTTTTTAAAAGTGACTATGCTACAGATATACAAACATAAGTAGTGTGGTACTGTGGTCAACTGACTACGTAACGATGTATTTTTTATTACAAACGGATTCATTATTTCAGTGCGGTTGGTGAAATTGAAGTTTCTTTCTCATGACGTCTTCAATGCATGTCTCGAGCTTGCCGAGTGAAATGCACATGTTGTGGTCAGGATCAAGGCGATTGCGATTTTTGGTTTCGATGACCATCAGTACCGAAAATCATTGCTCGCATAGATACGGGAGCAGATCGCCTCGGCGCGACCCATTGTTTAACCCTTCGCGACAACTGTTTGGGTCGCGACCCATACTTTGTGAACCACTGCCTTAAGAAAATCAGAAAAGGTTGCAACGATCTTGTTCCTGAACTCCATAATACGGGTGCAGTAAGTGATGAACTGCTGCTACACACAACTGTAATGAAATGGAAGGACAACTCGTGCTGCAAGGTCAACGGTGCATCGGATTTTTTTCGATGCAATACAACATGAGGGTTTATGCTTACCCACTTTTCAAGCAAATTAACCTCTCGGAGAGTTTGTTGAACGTGTTGAACGTTGATATGAAAGACATACCGGTGCGCTTGTTACAGTCTTCTAGGTCAGGAAAAGGGACATCAGCACTTCACGCATTTCTGCATTTTTTTGAATTTATTCTGAATTCTGTTAGCGTGAACTTTTGCAAAACTGTCTCGGACGGGTTTTATCAAAGTAGATGTCAATGCATTACGTAGATCTACTCAGCTGGAAAGACCGCCAGACTAGAATTTGAGGAAATGAAAAATAAAGTCCAGTGTTTTGCTCTAGTGGCGACAGATGTGAAAGTACTTTACTCAAGCTTCTGCAGAGATACTGTGGCTAAAACTTTTGACGGTGCTATGGGGAAGCATTCATCTTCAACAGCAAAGCCTGCCAAATCATTGTTGAACTGAACAACCTATGCCTTAACGTTGTCACTTGTCACCCAATTTGGAAACCAACTATATTCTCAAAAAAACGGAGTTATAACCTGTGATAATCACTCGGCTTCATTGGCAAACATCACATGCATTAGATCCTACAGCGGAATGCTGGTGCGCTTAGTGAGGCGGAACATTTCCGGAAATTCAATGATCCAACAGGCAATAACTTCAACATTTGCCCGCAGTGTCTTGAATTAACGTTTCGACAAGCTGCACATCGAACAAACCCACAGATACGCATTGGACGCGAAGCCAGTTAGATGCAGCTTAAAACGGTTCAACGTATGTGCTGTCGAAAACAGCTTTGAGCATTAACAGGAGCTACCAGAAATAATGACCAATCGCAGTGATGTCGGTTAGCAAGTTAACCTCAACATTTGTTGGCTGTTCGCGAACAAGTACGGTGCATCGAATCTCAGACTGAACATGCCTGAAACCAATCGTTAGAAACGCACAAAATGCTAAAGCCCTTACGGACCCACTACGCTCCTTACCTAACTGCATTGGTTGCGGTGTGAAGTGACAAAAATTTAGGTGGTGAACCAACGGTTACGATAAGACATGTTTGCTACAGCCAAGACAGTTGCGAGTTTGGGGGAACTTCACTAAAAAGAACGACATAACCGTCAATTTGTTGGATTGTTAGGGCCACGAAAGCTGCTTCCCTTTCAAAATATTTGAGAACGACGTCTCCCCGCTTTTCTCTCAGAATGCAACACTGGTTGCAAGATCTCGCTCCTGCACCAACTCATGGAAATCCACATCATGATATCCGTTCGTAAAAGTTTGTATCCTTAGACTCTGAGCGCCAATCTCTTGTACGATTATATGTGTTCGAAAGTATGCAGCATTGTTAAGATTCCCTGCGCAGATGCTTCGGAATCAGGAGAGGCTAAGCTTACTGTATCTAGTCGTGAAGGACAAGCACTCTGCAAAATATCGAATAGGGTGTTCTATAGCGACAAATTATTAATGCAATAAAATAGGTAACAAAATCAAGATACCTATTGTTGTTAACGTGAACAGACAGAACAGTAATTGTAATAAAAGTTGGTTTTATTTACCTCCAGGGTTAGCAGGTTGGCTTCTCAATGCCAAATTTAAGAAATTAGGCTGTTTAAAAAGTGGTTTGGAATAAAACATGCTTTTGAGCATATATGTCATAGTTTGGCATGTTTTTCTAATAGAGTTTGGCAGAAAAAACGATGTTTCGCATTTTTTTAAGAACTTAACTGCTTTGACCCAAAACCTTTAGACATTTTTGACCTTTTTTGATTTGCTTGGCATTTATTGAGGCTATTTTTGCATATTCTGGCTAGCGGCTTAGGTTATTTGCTCCATCTAAGACCAAATTTTAATCTCCAGCAAAATTAAAGAAAGATTGGGACTATGTCAATGACGTCTACGCATGTTTTATTGACCTCGAGAAAGCATATGACCGGTTTTCTCGTGAAAAGCATTAGTGCGTGTTGGGGGAAGACAGTGTTCCCGACGGCTTGCTGCTGGCCCTAAAGTCACTGTATCCCGCTCAGAAAGATGTGTTTGCGTGGGCGGAGTTAATCACAACCATTCTCCCTGGGTGTTGGCTTCCGACAAGGGTGTGTCCTGTCAGCCTGTCACCACTCCTCTTCATAATCTATATCATTCGGCTACACAGTCACAGGCGAGTTGCCGGGGGCGTCACTGCTGGAAGCTGTTTTTTTTCGGCCATAGACCGAAATGTTTTTGAAATGACCAAAAACAATTGAGTCATTTCGGTCAGAATGTCTGAAAATACAGGCTAAAGAACACTGCTACGGCGAGTGTTACTGCAACTGTGAGACAAATGACCGAAATATTTCAGTGGTCAAAATGTCTCAGCAAAAAATGACCGAAATGTCTCATCGCAAAAAACAAACAGGTTGGAAGCTTTAGGATCAACCAGAGTCGTATCAGCCGCACTCCATACCCCGATTGGGGGGCCAAGCTGTCACAGGGGCCCAAAATCTAGTCCCGTCGCCACTTAGTTCCCCAAAGAAAGCTTCGCCCCCAAATTGAAATATGAAGCACTAGAAATCAGAGAAGTTGGAGGCCCTTAGAAAGAAAAGTGCTTCTACATTACAGTTACTTTGGGCCCGTTTGAAAGCAAGGTATTTATACATTACAACTGCTGTTGGGGGACCTTTGGTAGCAAAGTAGCCTACTTATACATTACAGTTGCTGTTAGGCCCCTTTGAAAGCAAAGTACTTTACACATTACAGTTGCTATTGGGGATCCTTTGAAAGCGTAGTGAGCCTACTTACACATTACAGTTGCTATTGTGGTCCCTCAGAACACTGACACAACGCAGTTGCTGTTGGGCGCCGTTGTAAAGCAGAGTACCTGCACATTACAGTTGTTGCTAGGGGCCGCTTTGAAAGCAGAGTAGCCTACTTGCACATTGCAGTTGCTCTTGGGGTCCCTTTGAAGGCAGAGTAGGCCTACTGAATAATGAGGTGGTTCGGAAAATATCATATGAGCGGATAATAAATTTTTCACCACAAATGAAGAATAATTACCGCGAAATTCCTTGATGAGGGCCCCTCTTGCCTGACAATGATCTTATATGAGAATATGAAACCGATTGAACACGTTCTTTATCCGATATGCGTACTTTCTCACCTGATGTGCACATGTAAACATTGTGTGTAAAAATATCTCTATATTATTGAACACACTGAAGGTACTGATGAATTTATCACTTCAAGAAACACAGATTTACCGCAAATTTTCATAATCAAACCTAGACACCCAGGTTCGTCGGCGTAGCCAGGGGTCGGATATGATCTCCCCCCAAATTTTTAAAACAAACATAGGCCTGTAGTTTTGTGCTTTGAGAGGCGGTATCCCATGCAAAATAGCGTTATTCGCCTGAAATCAAACATTTTAACCGCCCCGAAATTTTTGGGCTGGTTACGCTACTGCCCAGGTCGACTAAAAAACAGATCTGGGTGGAAAAACCGTCAGTGGGAGCCCTGGTCACATGCGGTAAAACGCCTACTACCGTAACTTGAAGTGAACATTTGAAAATGTATTGCCGTATTATTGTTACGTAATAAACACCAAGCGTACAACAATCCGCTAGCACAGGGGTGGGCAATTAGCGACCCGCGGACCACATGTGGCCCGCCAAAAATATCTTTAAATCTGAAAATTTTTGAAAAGCGTGTGAGGTAACATTTGTCACATTAACTTGCTTGCGCTGGATAAAATGTATTTGCACAAGAACAGTTAGGCTTTCATGAAAACTTTTTCCGTGTACAGTTATTGTTTATGTTATTTCTTTACTTCCCGATCAAATCAGAAGGTGCGGCCCTCCGCTAAATGCGGTCTTATCAAAGTGGCCACCGAGCCAAATTAATTGCCCACCCCTGCGCTAGCAAGTTTCGCAACCTGCCTCTGCAGGCAAACGATCGAACATGAGCGAACTGTGCACTTGCGCTAAGCGTTTCCGGGGGCCTCGGGGTCACGACTTTTCCCTGATGGGCCTCGCGTTTATTTATCCGGTCCTGTCTACATGCCTAGTTGTATACGTGCAGAAGTCAGACTTCCACTTGATCAGCACGTTTTATGTAGTGATTGTTGTAAAAAAATGTACTATGTCTGGCCCAGGTAGTATTCTCTTATATTGTACTGCATAGCAGCAAGATACCTTTGGTGCTTACGACCAAAGTTACACATTTGCCCAGTCTGCTATTTAGACAGCCAAACTGAGTTAATTTTGAAGTTAGAAGATTCTATTTAGCATTCATTGCTAAGTTGTTCCAAAACATAGTGCAGTTTGTGGATCATGGTTGTTAACCGTTGCTTCTACGTAGGAATTAGTCTATATTTTTTAACATTTATAGGCGATTTGAAATACAAAATGTTATTAATCTAAACATGCGCCATGCACCAGGAGATTAGCAAGTCCAGACGTCAGCAAGGTTTATGCAAGCGCATTTCGGCCAGTGAAAAGCCCAATGCGCACGCTTTATAAGCATATTTCACTTAAGCTCATGGTATAATTTATCGATTTGCGCTAATGGAAGAAAACCTTCATCGCGGTGCACATGCTTTGACCGGCCTCATGTTTGCTCTTTAGGTAATAATGTTATCATAACTAAACGATATGATTGATTCTGATTTCCTGCAATTTTTTTACGTTTGCTTTTTATTACGACATCTCTAAATAATCGCCGTCAATCAAATGACGATGATTTACGACCCAATTCCTATTGTTAAGCTCGTTCAAAAATGTTTAATTGGGAACTACGAGTCTATTATGGGTATTTGCGTGAAAATATTTCTAACTGATTTGCACAATCTGCAAATGCTGTTCATGATGTGAATTAAATATAACTTTCCAGAATGTCTAGCCCCCTGCACAAACATGAAGGTCTAAAATGAAAGACTTTCTGGCGACGGTTCTGCCCAGGCCCGCAGACATGGGGGATATTCTGGGGCAGTTACCACCAAATCCTTTTTGTGCCTCCCCAAATTTTGTTGTGCTCAGAAAAATTTGTTTTAAACATATGATGAAAACAAGTATCTTTCCCCACTAAAAATGTATTTTGCTCCCCAAATCTGAAAACCTGGCTACGGGCCAGATTCTGCCAAAATTGTGTCCGCAGTTAGGATATTTTGTTTGGAAGACCATTCGGCCTCGAGATGTAGCATAACGTTGAAAACTTTTTTTATGAATCACTATTAGGGAGACCCCTGTAAGCATTTTGGGAGGGGGCAGAGTTGGGCTGCTACGGCACTGGGATCAACCATTTGCTTTGGAAAATTTCGTGCTGCGTGCATCTTCTCAACGAGGTTTTCAACAAGCATTTGATCAGTTTTTAGCTGCGTACAAACAAGCCGAAATGAAAATCAACAGCACTAAAAAGACCGAGGTATCATATCTCTCCAGAAACCTAAGGCAGTGTAAGTGGCAATTGGGAGGCAATATACTGCAGCAGGTGGAGTATTTCAAGCACCTCAGGGTAGTATTCACGAGTGGCGGAAGAGAAACAAGGTTTTACAGATTGGTAAAACAACGCAGTTCTATGTGATCTTTATCGCTCTGTTGGGACAAAATGTGAGCTTTCAGTTCCAAACACCCCAAAGCTGCCAGTTTTTAAATCGTTTACATTTGTTCCGATCCTCTCCTGCGGTCATGAATCTTGGCTGAAAGAATGCCATCTCAAATGCAAGTGCGGAACAGGACTTTTCGGTCTTACCATTTCGGTCTGAGCCGTTTTGGTCTGAGCCGATTCAGTCTGGCCGATTGGGTCTGGCCGTTTCGGTCACGGGACATTTCGGTCAGTCTATGAAATCTTTCAGAAATCTTACATTAATGCAAAGTCGAGCCGTTTAATTCAAAGCGCACTCCCTCCATCATCATACTGTAGGTTACCAAAGGTCGAGGCATTCCATTGAAAGCGTACTCCCTTCACGATTCGCAATAGTGGCAAGCGCTGTGGGCAAGGTATTTTACTCGGCATAAAGTTCTTGGTTGTCGTGCAAAGTAACTGAACCAGTGGTGTGTCGGGCTTAGAGTCTTTGATTGCGATTTATAATATTGTAAAATGCAAGCTTGACTGCTTTGTATATTTGTGGTACCACACATTTCACTGAATATGGTTGTTAACTTGGGGTCTATGTGTTGGGCTTTGTTATTATTCAAGTATTTTCGTTCCATGTCTGGCCTTTCGCATTCATGTTGCAGGTGACCTGAATCAAAAACTGTCGTTGGTAGCAAGCGTTTACTCGATTTCGTTCGGTCGCGCTTTACTCGGGCTCATCCGTTACAGCCCGAGCTGCTCTCTACAATAGGCATTTAAGTATTTTTTAACATAATTCATATCAGATTAAATGTTTTTTTGAAGCAACAGATTTGCATAGAGCAGTGTTTTTCAACCTTTTTGGACCGCGAGTCCGCGATCCATTGTAGCAACCCACTATACCAACGACCCCCATCTGAAACTCGATCAAACCAAATGTAATACAGCTGTGTGCATAAAAAATCAACTCGCGACCCCTCCAAAAATGGTTCACGACCCATCTGGGCAGTGTCCCCTCAGAAAAATTTACACTCCGCAAATGTTTATTTTAGTGCGCATGCAGTTGCGCAACCATGTAAACACATGGGCAGTAAAGCGTTTCAAGCGTTACAAAGGCTATGCGGTATATATACGATAATAAATCTGCACTGTTGCTAGTGCGCGAGAATGAGATTTCACTGCACAAGTGGTCTGTTGGCACTGCGCATTTGCGCACCGCAGAGGGAACACTGCCTCTGGGAGTCGCGACCCTTACATTGAAAACCGCTGGCGTAGAGCATTGAATGTGAATTCCAGTCCAATGAACAGTTCGCATTCGAAAATAATTTCAAACGAATGATTGTCAGTTCGGGAATATGAATGAGCCAAGTACGCAGACGTTTACTTGGGCTCATTTCATCCGTTAAAGCACGAACTGACAAGCATTTTTTAAATATAATTCATATCAGATTGAATATTTTTTCAAGCAATCGATTTGCATAGACAAGTTTCCGTTCGAGAATAATTTCAAACGAACAAAAATATTGTTCAGTAACGGGCTAATATGAATGAGCCTAGTATGCAGAGAACTGTTGTAACCTCTCCGGTGGTGTTGCGTTGATTGTGTGATTCACCATGAACAGGTTGTGCGTGAAGAACAACACCATTCATATATGTGGCGCGAACAAGCAATAATAGAGTGATCATGGCATGTGAACTCTATTGTTGCTTGCTGCCACAGTGCGA
>JGI24159J19872_10001279_pt1 | contig 27151 bp, 11 predicted proteins | sample Ectturendosymbi4_FD_19872 | JGI IMG/M metagenome (IMG submission 19872)
AGTCTTTTGATACTTTGGATGACCTGCTGGGGTTTCAGGTTCAAAAGTTGTGATGTAAGTTAGTAAAAATATTTGACTAATTAGATAATAAATTAATTTGTTTATTTTAGATTATAACTTTTGAACCAGAAACGCTAGAAAGTCGATCAAAAACTTAAAAGACTCGGACTTGAGCCTAGTTTCCAATGAAAACTTAAGCAAAACACTGTGGCCTAGCAGTTGAGCCCTAGGCCAGGCAACATGAGTCAAAATGACCCTAAAACTACTTCACTTATGATGTCAGTCACAAAAAATCCGCACCCTCTAACCAAAAATTTTTTTCGAGTGCAATCTACTAGACTGGCCGATCCGTTTGAGCCCTTGAACAGCTCTCTAGCGCAATCGGCGGAGGATCTAGGGCGTTGGTAAGGCAACTGAAAACTGCTGTTTTTTAGGCCGAAATCGAAGTACGAATATATCGTAGACTGATTCTCAAAGTGTTAAAAGCTGGCACTGATCGGGAGGTAATACACAATACAATGCAGAACCAAAGGTGTTGAATAAACAAAACTTGAGTCAAAGATGGGTTCTTTGTGTTGTTGCCCAAGGTTGGTAACCTGGGCCAACAAGGTCTAATTGTACCCACTTATAATGTCACCCACAAAAAAACTGAAATACAAATCTTTCTAATTTTTTAAACTCTTTACTAGAAGGCTTGATGCATCTCAGAGAGTTTGGACAGCTTTCTAGCTCAATCACCTGGTGATTTATGGAGTTGCAAATTTGCGCAAAATGGCGGCTCATGCATGATTTCAAAGTACGAGTATATTGTACACTGGCTCCTGAGGTGTTAAAGAAAAACAAACTCAATTTAATTTGTTAGTGGAATGTTAGCATTTTGAATAGGTGTCATTGCATGCTTTTAACCCTTTCACAACCGTGCGAACCAATATATTGGCTCGCCCTTTTTAGGCCATAAATTGCCAGCCGCTAGAGCTAGAGAGCTGTTCAAACCCTTTAGGGATTCAGCAAGTCTTCCAGTTGACATCGAAAAAAATTTTTTTTGTTTTTGGTTTGGCGTTTTCTAAGGGGATCGTCACAAGTGGGGGTGTTTTTGCATTTTTTTGGCCACCTTTACCTGGCCCTAGGCCCCAACCTATTGACCCATTCTTTTTGCCTCAAGTTTTTTTTTGGAAACTAGGCAAAAATCCGAATCTTTAGAGCCCTTGAATGGTTTTCTAGCATGTCTGTAGCAAAAATTATGGATAAAAAAACAAAAATTTATGAAAATTTCTGCACCCACAAACCCCAATTTGGGTTGGAACACACCCCTTCTCTANATGGACAACACTCACACTCACCAGCGCATCGAGCTGGAGAGCTGTTCAAATCCGCTTTGAATCGGGAAAGACTTGTAGTTTAGACTGAAAAAAAAACAATTTTCACCATGCGATTTCGGTCTTTCTGGCCATGTTTACAAAACCACAGGTTGTTTTGACAGATCTGTCAAAACAAACCATGACATCAACGTCCCGTGGGAGTTCAAAATTCAAGCCGAATCACTTGCGCGAAACCGCGTGTGATTTAAATGCATTCTAGGCTGTAGTACGAGCTTTTAAAGGGTTTGATGAACATTCTAGCGTTTGTAGTTGATAAGTTATGGCAAAAATGTTAGAATAATAATTAGGGAAATCCCCACTAATCCCCTGGGAGTTTCCTGTCATATTTGGAATATTTTTGGCATAACTTTTGAACCAGAAACGCTAGAAATTCTGTCAAGGGCTCTAAAAACGCATATTCTCACTTAGAAACATAATATTGCGAGCCAAAATATTGGCGTTGGATCGGATGATGATGTCATAAAATTAACCAAAAAACATACCCCTGTCATGATCCCAGTGGCCCAAAACCCCCCACCCAAATAAAATATGTTATTTTTATTCTAAACTACACAATGCCACTAGTCACTGCAGGGTTGGAACAGCTCTCTAGCTCAATCTGCTGCTGAGTTTTAGCTGGCCAAAGTTTTCCTTGAAAGGGAAAAATATGCCTTTTTTGAAACCTTTTGAATTTTGTCAAAAACTGGGTTTTTAACCCATAATTTTGGCTATTGATATGCTAGCAGGTCAATCAAGGGCTCTATAGACGTGGATTTTGGCTCAAGTTTTCATTGGAAACCAGGCGAGAAATCAAGTCTTTTGAGCCCTTGATCGAATTTCTAGCGTTTCTGGTTCAAAAGTTAATAGCCTAACATAAACAAGATAATTATCTAATTATGGGTTTAACACTTTCGTGTCCGGCTTTTGAGGATTTTCAAAACAAAAATGCCAAAACGCACGTGGCTTTGCGCAGGAAATTCTCTGCTGCTGTACGGGTTTGCAGACCTGGTCGAAGCGTCAAAAGACACGGCAAGTCTTCTAGTCTGTAATCGAAAAAAGATTTTTTGCTTGGGGGTTGCGTTTTTTTTGTGAATGACGCCATAAGTGGAGGACTTTTAGACCACCTTGGCCCCCTTGTCCTGGCCCTGGGCGCCAACCATTAGGTGGTAGTATTTTGCACAAGTTTTTACTGGAAACTAGGCTACAATCCAAGTCTTTTGATACTTTGGATGACCTGCTGGGGTTTCGGTTCAAAAGTTATGATCTAAAGTAGTAAAAATATTTGACTAATTAGCTAATTTGATAATTAATTAATTTGTTTATTTTAGGACATAACTTTTGACCCAGAAACGTTAGAAAGTCGATCAAAAACTCAAAAAGACTCAGACTCGAGTCTATTTTCCAATGAAAATTTCAGCGAAATACGTTGGCCTAGGGGTTGGGCCCTAGGTCAGGCAACATGAGCCAAAATGACCCCAAAACTACTTCACTTATGACGTCAGTCACAAAAAATCCGCACCCCAACCAAAAAAATTTTTTTGGAGTGCAGACTAGAAGACTGGCTGATCCGTTTGAGCTGTTGAACAGCTCTCTAGCGCAATCGGCAGAGGAGCTATGGTGTTGGTAAGGCAACCGAAAACTGCTGTTTTTTAGGCCGAAAGCGAAGTACAAATATATCGTACGCCGACTCCCAAAGAGATAATTACTAATTTTGTTGTTTTTAGGGCATAACTTTTTCACCTGAAACCCAGCAAGTCATCCAAAGTATCAAAAGACTCGGATTTTAGCCTAGTTCCCAATAAAAACTTGATCAAAATACTACCATTGAGCAGTTTGGGTTGAGGGCAGGCCAGCCCAACCCTTTTAGTGTCATGGGCCACCTTCACACGAGGAAATTTATTGCTGGCCACAAACATTTTTGTGACGTAACAATAAGATTTAGTGACGTAATAAATCCCTTGATTTTGTTAAGTTTTATGCGATAACACGAGGTGATTATGAGTCCTATAATTGCAAGCAGTGTTGCCAGCTTGTATGGATGTAAACCAAATCTAAAAAATTAACATAACATATTTTCAAAGCAATTGTTATACAAGTTTTTGGTGGTAGACCCATAACAGAAACAACAGGCATACTTTTGGTGTGCTTTGATGGCAAATATACTTGAGCCTATAAAAAAAATACATAAATTTTACAAAGTCTGCTTCCGAACTTATTACATCGCAAGCCACTTAAAACAACCTCGGGGGCTGCATGTGAGCTGTGGGTTGGGCAGCTTTGGTCTAGGGCCAGATGAAGTGGGTCAAAAAGGCCTAAAATTACTCTACTTATGATGTCATTCACAAAAAATCCAAAACCAAAAAAAAAATTTTGTTGCAGACTTGAAGACTTACTGAGTCTTTAGAGGGTTTGAACAGATCTGTAGCGCTTTCAGCGCCGGAGATATTCCTGCGCAAAGACATGTGCAAACTGCAGGTTTTAGGCCAAAACAGCCCGGCACAGAAGGTGTTAATAATTGTAAGGATTGTTTATGTCTCACTCTGAATCTGTTCAAATATTTTATTCTGCAGTCTGTGTATGGTTGGTATAAAGTGTTTTACACTGTGAAAAGAAGTCTCCATTATAGATCAATTTCAACAGCTTAACACACAGTTAGGAAAAATATTTTATTGTTTGATGTCACTTTTACCTGACCTAATGGAATGATGTGTAGTACAGTTTTCGAGGTGGTGCTAACTTACGTTTAATTAGTAACTTCTATTTTATTCAGGCGTGAGGTATAGGATGGGTTAAATCTTGGCAAAAACATATTAATGAACTTAGCTAGGCAGCAAAATTATCTAGAGTTTAAACTAACAGGCTAACATAAGATCAAATGTGTAAAAACCTGTTCGCAATTATGTTGAATTGCTGCAAGAGTAGGGAAGAGAGGGAGGCAGAATTAATTAATGAACGAATCGAAGCAGAGATTGGACGTCAGAAAAAAAGAGCCAGACGGGAACTTAAATTACTTTTGCTTGGTATGTTAACTTGTGTTTGTGTTGTTCTATTTGTTGCTAATCCCTCAAACAATACAGTATGTTGCTTGCTAACTTGATGAATGCTTGAATCACTTTGTGATTGTTTGAATTGTTTTCTTGTGGATGCTATGTTTTGGAAAGCACACAATACAATTGACTCTTTATTCATTGATTTCTATTCACTATTCGTTGATTTAGATTTTTCTATACATGAATGTGTGTGAATTAAATTCATGACTACTCCTTGCCTTGTTCCACATGTGAAAAATTATTAAATACTGCTTTGCTAATAGGTTGTCACTTGTTTTTTTCTGCAATTTTTGTGCAAGAGCCAGCCTGACATTTTTACTTTTGATCTAGCAAAAGCAAAAATTTGTTATATTATTTGCTTTTCTATTTTGCATTAAACAACTTTCTTGTAAACTTTTTATAACAATTTGTCTTCCAGTGTTGTAATCCTCACAGGGGGTCTGTTTGGCTGTCATGACAGGCCCCTTTGTACAGCAGGTACTTAGCATTAAAGCTGATAAAATGTCAAAAGCTCTCACTGCAGATCTCCAATGCAGGTGGTTTGGGACAGGCAACAGCTATTCCCTTCTAATGTTGCACAGTACTATTATGAAACAACAATGTCCCTGCCTTGTCTAAATAGCGCCTGCACAATGACATGAAGCAATCCATGTTTTTGAACACTCTAAATCAGGGGTGGCAATTAATTTGTCTCGGGGTCACTTCGAGAAGGTTGCTTTTAGGGCCACACCTTCCAATGGAAATTGAAGCAAGCGCGTGGTAATAGCAAGAAGTCTTGTTTCAAGTTAGCCTCAGCACTAACATTTATGTGATAAGATGGAAGAAATATTAGGATAAGTTAGAATTTTAGGTTTGAAGATCTTTTCTGAATACTTCCGCAGGCCACAGAAAACAATGTGACGGGCCACATTTGACCCCGCGGGCTGCTGATTACCCACCCTTGCTCTAAATTGATATTGCGTTGAACACACGTTTTGAAATTACCTACTTTTGCAGTGCTGGCTCCAATGCGAGCAAAGCTGTTATAAGTTTGTACACTGCCACGCACATGCAGAGCTGCTTTGTGGTATTTCGCTTCATGGCAAGAGGACACAGTCTCCAATCGTGATTGTTTTGTTTTGCAGTTTCGGCCTAAATTTCTATCTGCTGTTTACACCTAGGTTATGACAAAATTAAGTAAGTGTAGACCTTCCTCAGCGTCATGCCAAGTGATGCGAGTTCGTTTCCCCTAAAGCTATATGTTTATAAGGAATTTATTATATTGAAAGATGCGACAGCTTGCCTCAGATATTGTGGTCGAATTATTTGAATAAAATACCAATAAGGTGTTGTATTTTGAAGATAGCCTTTTTAGAATTGAGCAGTTTACGATATTGTTTGCAATGCAAGAAGTCCTATATTGATTTCAAGTAATTCACTTTTACATGTACGATGTAAAAGCATTAGAGCAATTCTAATTGTTCTTTTCCACAATGATTTTGCAAGTATATTTATAACACCGTCATCTTGATAGACAGTGCGTCACAGATGCAGTTGTGCAGCTGATTGTCAGCATCGATTTTTTAAGTGTATGTACATATCATAAACCAGCTCTCATAGCTTTAGTGTAAATAGCTGATATTTGCTGAATGATCGACAAGCTAAGTATCTTTTCAGCACCATGTTTGTAGGAACAAACAGTGATCGCGATGTAATAAATGTGCTGTGACCAAAAGCAATGATAACTTGGAAATCTTTCCTTGTGTGTTTTGACAATGAGATCAATACCACTATCTGTTCTGAATAGCGGTAGTTAGTTGCACTATGCTACTAGCCAAGTTTGATTGGGGTTTAAGTAAAGCTCGATCCATAAAGCTTTTTTGGGCTGATACTGATGCTTTTGTTTTTCATTGCTGATATTTTGCAGCACTCAAAACTACAGTTGAAAGGCAAAAATTCAGTGTGATGAAGCATATAACATCGAATGCTGCGTAAACCTGGGTCACTATAGTCAATCACTGCAGCACGTGGTCTACTCTAATTTGTTTGCAGGCAGCCATCTGCTTACCAATTAAAACCTGCGAGCAAATGTTACGTCTTAGACAAGTTCATTGGGACAATTGCACAGCAGTCTGTACATTACACACTGCTTGATATATTTGGAGGTTTGCTTGCCGTAAACAACACGACAGAGAATTTGTGTTAATCAGAGACGAAGTAGCAACTTGAGTTTCTGAACACTTCGTGCAGAAAACTAGCATAGTGGCTTTTATGAGCAAATATTGCCGATATGCTTTATATAGATGGAATTTTGCCGATATGATACTTGGCAACATCACAAAATTCATCTGTCGATTTCTAGTCTCAAGAGAAAATGTGGTTTTATGTTGAAAAGTGATATCAAAACCTGCTCTTACGTGACAGGCCCCTTTTTACAGGCTAGATGCACTACTGAATCCTACCATATTTTTAGGACCATGGGGTACACTAGAATAGAATATAAACCGCAGTATCAAAAGTTGAATGCTAGCTATTCTTTTTTCATACATAAGGTGCACCCGATTATAAGGCGCATTAAATAAGCAAGACTTACATAAGTCAATCTGTATTACTCTTTCAATAACTCCCGCGTACCGGAGTTGCCACTGGGAGTTTAATCTGTCCTTACATATGAAGGAGTTAATCTGTCACATATGCCTAATCTGTTAGACACGAATAGAATAAAATAAAAGTAGTGCACGTGTTTGATTCAGTGCGCGCCACTGTAGTCAGGAGCTACTCTCGCAACCACCTATGCTGCTAATTGCAATTTTTGTTGGTTTATTACATAACATGATGGTTTGTTTACTAAACAATTGTAAGTAGCAATTAAATAAATAGCACCATTGACCAGTACCACATATAATTGGTTGTAGATGAGAAAGCACAACCACATTCATATTAGGTGCACCACATTGTAAGGTACATTTTGGTTTTTGAAAAAAATAAAGGACTTTATGTGCGCCTTTTTCTGAAAAATATGGTATGTGTTGATGAATTCCATTATCTCCATATTTTGCAATATGCCTGATATAATTTCTTGTTTAGATTGTCAGACTTGTTTCAAGTTTGTTGAGTTTTCTAACCTTTTGAATGTTTGCAAACACCAGTTTATTTATATAACCAAACCCAAAATGTTGAAATGCTTCAATGATTTAAGTTTAAACTCACAATTATGATGAGCCTCACAAAAATTATTTATCAAGTTTTGTTTGAATGTTATAGAATGCATTGCTAAAAAAAGATTTGCATGGTTGTCAGCTTTCAAAATTTGTTTTATGGTCTCCACTGCAATAGCTTCATTAGTGAAGTGATTAGTAATAGGTTAATGGTCAATCGCTGAGTCCCAGCTGGTTAGGTGGCCAGTTAGCTCTTTCAGTAAAGAGCTGACCTCATAATTATGAAGCTGGAGTTTGATCCCCCTCACCGGTTGTTCCCTTGAGCAAGGAACCTAGCGCTCAGCTCATGGGCCAATGCTGCTACTGCTCACTGTGGCCCAAAAATTGCGACTGCACTTTGTGGAATTACGTGCTTTATCACGCTGTTGTATTGTGCTCGTATGCCATTGCTTCACTATGCTTCATCTGCTGTGATTCATGTGTCGTGATTGTGCGCGCCCTTTCGCAATAAACAAAGCATCAAACTCGGAGGGAAACCTCCATATGCAAGAAGAAGCTGGTTGATTGCACCTGATATTGCATTGAATCGGCAAGTTACCTAAAAGGAACATTTTCCAACCAATGTTCCTTTTTATTGCATTTTATGACATTCTACTTGTGACTTTATTACCAATAAATTTTCCAGTCAATCCAGTCGAAGACAAGTTGGCCATCCTTGGGTTGTAGCTAGGTAACCTGTATATGTGATCACTGAATTTTCAAGTGGCCTGTGAATTCACTTTTTAAACTCATGATCTGAAACTAGGGGCGCATCTTGGGGATCCGTTTGAATGTCATGACAGGCCTTGCACCATAGGTATTCACCATCAACACTGATCAAATATCAAATGCTACCACCAGTGTTCCCTTTAAGGTGCCCAAATGTGCAATACCACCAGAGAATTCTCAACCACCAGAGCATTGCACAGTGAAATCTCATTCTTGTGCTCTTGCAATATTCCAAATTTAATATCATTTATATATCATATCCCTTAGTAATGCCTGAAATGTTTCACTGGTTGTGAGTTTACAATGGTTTTGCAATTGCATGCTCAATAAAAAATCATTGCTCAGTTTGAAATTTTCTTAGAGGAAAAAGGGCTGCCACTGGGGTTCTCTAATGCAGGTGGTTTGGAGCAGGCAACGACACCATTCTAATGCTGCATAGCATTATTATGAAGTAAACACATCCCTGCTATGTCTAAATAACACTTCTGGAATTATATGAAACAGTCCAAATTGATATTGGTTCGAATGCATGTGTTTTAGAATCTCTTGTTCTGCCAGCTCCAATACAAGCAACGCTGTCAGAAGCATGTACTCTGCTAGATACATGCAGAGCATTTTTGTAATATTTTGCTTCATGTCAAGAGAACCCAGTCTCCAACCCAAATTGTTTGGTTTTGCGGTTTAGGCCCAAATTTTATCAGCTGTTGGCTAGAGCTTTAGGCCTACTTCAATGTCATGCCAAGTGACGTGAGTTTGTTCCACTGAACCTGTGTTATTTTAAAGACGACCTTCTTATATTAAAGGATGTGACGGCTAGCATCAGAAATTGTCTTCACAATTATCTGAACAAAGTACCACTCGAGCATGGTATTTCATAAACAACTCTATTAGTACAAACAGTTGACAACATTGTTTGCTGTGCAAAACGTCTCATATATACTAATTTCTCTTAACACAACAAGGAAACTTTAGCCTGGCAGCACGCTTCTGAGGAATCTGCCTGCTTTCTGCTTTCATTCTTCTGTGATGATTAAAACTTGCAAGCACATCTATTTTTCCATAGTTATAAGCCACAAAGATGGTGACAAGTAAATCGGTCACAGTTTATTAACAGGGAAACTAGTTTGGTGTTTTGCAATGCATCATCAGTCCTGTAAACCTGTAAGATAAAACTTACAAGTGAAATGTTAGTTGCTTGACAGTTAGTTAGCTAACTTTGTTAACAAAACAGACACTTAGACAAACAGACACAAAACAGACAACTTACAGACAGTTAGTTAGACAAAACAGTTACTTGACAGTAGTTAGACAGTTAGTTGCAATGACAGTACTAAAATTAGCGAAGCTGAAAAGCTGATTTCCCTAGAGCCTCATAAACCAGTCACTGCTAAGTAGCAGCCTAACAAACGCACTTTTGCTCTAGAGATAACGCATATGTGTGAAGACAGTGCTAGGGTCAAACCATGCGGTTAAACAGTGGGTAACGCTTCATGAAAGATCAAGAAAGGCTGGGTGTTTCAACGTATTTCGAAATCTAAAACGTTTGTCGAAGTGGTTAACTTCACTGGAATAGAACAATTAGTTTTACTGAAAAGTTTTTTAGTTAATAGTCCAAACAAACAATACATTGTCAGCGTACAATGAAGCCAATTTCCAGTTATTCCTTGTGGCAAACACAACTCTGATGTTGGTGGGACAGTTCATCAGTTCTCTCTTTTCTTGTCTCATAGTTTTTTCAGTAAATATCAACATTGGTGGAAAACAGTAGTGGCAGGGATTACCTGAACAGATTGAATTAATTTCTCATAATTCGCTTTTACATCACAATGCAAAATCAACAGAGCAATTGTACTCATTTGCTCTTCTCCGCGGTGATTTCACAAGTATATTCTTAATAATCTCAATCTTGATACAGAGCACTCCATCAATTTTATATGTGTAGGGTATGTTTGGATAAACAATGTTGTTGTTGCTGTGCAGGTGCTGTTTGCTGATTGTGCGACATGCTACGTATCTTTTCAGCACATGTTCCCAGGAACAATAAGCTAATTGTGATGTAACAAACGCGCTTTGACAAACTTGTGATAACCTGGAAATACTTGCCTGTGTTTCAACAATGTTACCGGTACCTAAAGCTCGACCAACGCATCGATATAGCAACGCATGATATTGGCAAAATTCTGCTGATGTATACCGAGGATATTTCCTTATAAAACCTGCTATGGCTGTGCCATGGTTCTGTGTGGAGTGTTCGGAAACACACGTTACTATTTCATCTCTGATTGATTAATGTACATTCTCTGTCATGTTCCTTGCATGGCATCGCCCTCCAACTAAAATACACATCAAGTAGCGCCTGCTTGGGTTTTATTTTTCATTGAGACATTTCGGTTATTTGTCGATTCATAATATTAAAACTTGGTGTAACAGTATTCACTAGCCTACCTTTTCAGATATTATGACCAAATTGACCAGTTTTTTCGGTAATTTCAAAAGAAATTCAGTGTATGACTGAAAAAATAAGCAAACAACACACTCTTAACACATCTTACCTCGATTTGAAACACAGGAAAGAACCTTTCAATCAACAAAACTTTCAAAAATATTGTGTTGTTTTTTAGTGTCAGCTCATGCAAACATACCCAGACTGCTTTCTCCGATGGCGGGCATACTTCTTTGGTGAACGCAATTACACTGTTCAGTTTTGCACATTTCCAAAGACATGAATGTTATACTTCGCAGGTTATATTTTTGTGTTGCATTTTCACGGCCACACACTCTCATTAACCTTATTGTTCGCGATCGGTGGTTTGTTTACAGCAGTGATTCTCAACCTTTTTTGGTCCATGGACCATAATTTTTTTAATATATCTGATGGACCACTTTGCTTATTTGCTATGTTGGCAACTCATGCACAACCAATCGAAACTGTATTGCACATAGGTCAGCGAACATTTTATCAAGGATTTGTGGAACTCCCTGCAGACCACCGCTGGTCCACCCGGACCACGTTGAGAATCACTGGCTTGCGGGAATGTTTTATGATCACCGCTTGAATTTCTGTTTGATCAGTGCGCTACTAGCGGCTGGCTACGTTTTGACCAGTTTGGTCTTTTTGTGCGTTTACGGCATTTCAGAAAACATTCAGAAGAAAAAATCCCAAAGGATGTCTACATCTACGCAGTTAGTTACGGACTGCAATTGATACGAGGCATTTAATGGCCTTGCTTTGGTTTGACCAAAGCAAAGTGTTAGCAAAATATATTGAAAAGACAGGACTTGTCCCTTGACAACAAAAAGGTTGATCTCTTCAGTTATATAGTTGTGGTTTGGGGGAACCACCAGCCACTAGCATACAGTGAGTCAAGCACGGTCCACAAACATACGACCCAAGCATTGTCATAAAACAGGGAAGACTTTCTGCAAAAGACTGAAAAATTGGTTCCCATCAACATTTGTGCAACGAGATGGCTCTATGTCGAGCGAGGAGTTAAAAATTCCATAGAAATCATTTTTTCTTCTCTTTGACACGTTGTTTTCATTGCAGGCTGCTGGGCTATTTGGCCACAAAACTATCGTCCATATCAAGCAAATGTGGAAATTGCGGTTGAGTTGTTTTCATCATCTGCAACAGTTGATGCCATTTCAACAAGCGTCAGTAACAATTGCTGACGTCCAGATGTTCTAACAGAATAACTGTGCCAATATTCGGATGGATCTCTAACAATGTCTGTCAAGAAATTCCATCCGCAAAAAATTAAACTCAGGCATCTCAAGGTCTTAGTAGCAATAACACCAAAAACCATGTTTTGGCATCGAAAGCGAAAAAATAAAAAAACATACTCCATGCGATGTTTCTGTGACTACCATGTTAAATGCACCAAAAGCCACCAAAACTTTTTGCAATGCAGTTATATTATTATGCAGAATTGTTAACCTTCATGGCCATATGCTGTGTTCTCATATCCCTGCACCACAGATTCAAATGAAGGAGGGTTTTCCCCTGGTTGAGGTTCCACTTCCGTAGCATTTTCGTCAACATCTTCTTGACCTGGGTTTCTTTTTTCACTGAAACATTTCAGTCATTTGTCCCACAGCTGTATTAAAACCTGCCACAACAGTGTTTTTAGCCTATATTTTCAAACATTCTGACCGAAATGACTTAATTTTTTTCTTTCATTTAAAAACGTTTCAGTCTATGATCGAAAAATGACTGAAAAAAATAAGGGGCCTGGTGCCGAGGTGACTATACAGACCGCTGTGCAATCATCCTGACAAATTCCTGTATGATGTAACAATTGCTCACAGTTTTTGCATGGTAAGCAGTTCACCGCCTGCCAAAAAATCAGAATACTTGCTGTCCCTGTGGTGTTTGACTGTTTAGTGACCTAGGTTTGTGCAGAATTTGATGCTGTACGATTCTTCATCACAGTGAAGTAATGGTTTCATCACTGTTTGTAATGAGTCGGGCATTATGTAGTGTTATCTTCATCATTTGCATATTTCATTGCTTATTTGTAATATGTTCCTAACTTACCACAATCGGCTCTTTCATTTGAAACTTGTGTCATCATTCCATTCGTTTATGTGGCCTACATACTGCAAAAAACATGCACTGTAATGTCTTTCAACTGGTGTTTACATAATGCAAAAATCTCAGCATCGGTTTTTGGCAGTGAAAAACACCTGAATCGGCCACAAAAAGTCTTATTGGTCAAGCTCTATCGGTGCTACTCTAAATAGCTAGTTGTGTTAGGCTACAAGCCAAGTTTGATTGGGTCTTACAAAATCTGCAGAATTTTTTTTGTATTCTGATAAGAATTACCGAAAGCAGGCCTTCCATGTTTTTGTTTATGTAAGTTACATAGAGTTCAAGGTAGTGCATTCTATAAAGTGAAGTGAAGTGTGTGTGATAAGTTTTTTGAAAATAAAAGTAATGCTTTTCTTCCATACTATTTCCATTAAACTACAATATGGTTTAATCTTTCAGTTTTTTTTCAACTGTCAGCGTTTGCATGTTCTTCACCAACCAGCAGTACAGAAAATGTTGAAATGTAATTGGTGTGAAGTGCAAAGTCTGCACTGCAGACCAGCTAGGATAAAATGCTAGACAGCAGTAGCAAAGTTGCAGGGCATTCACCTTGATTAGTTGGTCGAGTGATTGATCCATGGCCACTAAATGAATTAATGTAGCACTTTTTGGGTAAAAATATTAGCATCAACTGCCCTAGCAAGAATTAAATGTCATGGTTGGGCCTGCCACGGTATTTGGCTTTGTCCAAATAATTTTTTGAAAAATGAAGCAAGATCTGCTGCTTGTTATTTTTCATTCTGTTAATTGGCAGAATAGTGCAGTGGTAGTGGTGTGGACTATTTTTTTGTTGTTGGCCGTTTCTTTTTTGTTTCATCATCTTAGGTGTAGCAAGCTTTTGTGTAATGCATATCATTATTACTGTGGTATCTTGTAATCATCCCTTCATAAGGAACCAGGGAAAAGCTTGTCCATATGCTTGTTTTATACAATGATTTGCAAACATTTGCGGCCACGGAATAGTTGCATAAAACTGTTGACCGATTCGTTTTGATGTAACTTACTGCTTGTGAAAGCTGTTGTCGTGTAATGTCATATATCATGTCAGTTTTTTATTTAAAATGTCTTCTGCTATCATTGTTATTTGAGTAGGTACTGGTGAAAGTGGAAAATCAACATTTATCAAGCAGATGCGAATTATCCATGGAGATGGATACAATGATGAGGACAAACGTGGATTCATCAAGCTTGTATTTCAGAATATTGTAACTTCCATACAAAACATGTCTGCTGCTATGCTAACTCTTCATATTGAATATGAAAACCCAGAAAATTATGTGAGTACGATGATAATTTGATCTGCACCTGTTTGCTTAGATCTAAACCAGGGGTTCCTAACTGGGGGTACTCGTACCCCCAAGGGGTACGAGATTGAGCATCAAGGGGTACGAAGATCCTTGGGTCACAGAGCAGCTTATATATCCCTTATAGAGCAATATATATCTCACATTTTTTTGGGGGGTACTAAGAATGCTCTGACCTGACAAAGGGGTACGAGCAGCAAAAAAGGTTGGGAACCCCTGATCTAAACGTTTTAATATATGTTTTTGCACAAATGTTGTTCAATCCCATTTAGCATTAGGGTTCTGTTGCTCTGTGACATAAAGATTGTGCTTCATGTAAAACAAATGGTTTACATACAATTTACCAACACATGATGATTAGTTGCGTATGTTGATTATGTACCTTGTTTGTCCAGAAGGAATATTTCACAGCATTAGAAAAAAATGAAGCAAATAAATGTATTTGGGCTAGTGTCAATAGAAGTCAGAGTTTGAAAGAAACTGTTGCAACAGCTACTTTATTTCTGCAAAACAGAAGTTGTGTCACTGAACATGTTCTGGCCAAATGTTCTAATCACAGTAAAAGGTCCTGTTATTCTGATTCATTTTAATTTTATAATAAAATGACAAATCTGTAAAAAAGTTTTTGTTAAAATGAAGAGTTATTCAAATATTTTAGCATTAATTTGTGCTTCTCTACTTGTTTTTCTTTACTGGCATTACTAAAGGTCACTGGAAAGTATGAATGAACATGTTTTTCTTATTTATGAAAGTGCTGTTAAAGTTTTCACAGCAAAGAATAGCTCTTCAACAAAATTAGAAGTAGTATGCTGTAGTGCCGTGTGGTAAAAGCCTGCATATACTGTCTTAACCTGGTTGCCCAGCATATATATACTGTACTGGCATATCTTATCCCATCAAGTTGGTTAGACATTAGACAATTGCAAATGTAAGAAAATATTCAAGTGGTTTTGGCTGAATCACATTATCTAAGGAATTCTGGAAAACAATTTCTAGGACTTTAAATATAGGATCAACCTGAATGAACTAGAAGGAGTCAGCCTGTTTTATTTTACTTTCCAGACAACATCTAAATTGCCCACATGCTGGGGTGGTTTGTAAGGATCCCCATCCATTCATGCCTGTATAACAAAATACATGCAGTGCAGCCTGCATCAGACAATGGTTATGGACCATTGCTGCAATGCATTTGTTGGATTCAATATTTTTAAGTTTTTTGTTAGTCTTAGTTTTCAAGACTAGTCAGTTGTATCACTAGTTCATTTGCTTAGTGCATGTGTGTTTTTATTGTGATGTAGAATATCCTTGCACAAGATTTAACTTACATAAATCATGCATGCAAAAGACATGGGTTTTAACTGCGTTCGTAATAAAACTGAAGTTCATTTAAAAATAACTCACGTTTTCTCAGAATTTAGAAAATGGCAATCTAGGTCATCTTGTTTCCAAACACATTATGCTGCTATATACATCTAAAATTTATTAATTGTTCTGATGTAGTAGCAATTTAACTGATTGCCTATTGTGTTTGTTAGGACAAAGCAGAAGAGGTCCAGGCTGTTCAAGTTGATGGGATACAAAATTATAATGATTTTTTTCCATATGTTGATGCCATACAAAGCATTTGGGCAGACAAAGGGATACAGAACTGCTATGATAGAAGACGAGAATATCAGTTATCTGATTCCACTCATTAGTGAGTATGAGCATAGATTCAAAATACTGTCCTATTTTTTTGTGTACTTAAGTGCCGATCAAGTGTGTAGTTTTGAACCATTTTTGTATCACATATTCAGCTGCTGAATGCAGCTGATTGAGCATAACTTTACCAGCTTTTGGTGCAACTCACTGGTGTGTTCTGTGTTCACACTACACTGGGGATGATTGTATTCCACTCTTTTGTCTTCACTGGCATGTTCAGGTACATTCACAGTCACTCCAAAATTTTAGACTGGTAACAACTTGTAAAATGATCATGATACATACAACTGTTAGGATGGTGCAAACCAGTATTTAGTGGTCCCTCCTATCTGAACTTGGTTTAGTTATGAATTTTGGTAAATGTAATGCTGATTGCTCATCAACCCAACTGATGTGACCTTTATGCAATATTCTGGTGCTTTCCAATATCGTGTTAAAATTTCTCTTTTCTAATAGCTACATTAGCAACAGAAACTTGTGATGTGCTGCACTTTCAGAATTTTGTAGTGGTTATCTTGATCAACAGTTAAATGAACCTATGTGGGTATGTAGGCCTGGAACATTCAGTGATCACTAAAGGATTACTTGAAGTTACTTTCATCATTTCTTGTGAATTTGTCAAGCTTGGCTTGGGTTAACCAGTGACAATCGTTTTTCTTTAATTATGTGATTGAATTGTTTATATGTTCAGTAGCCACTTTGGATGAAAGTTTTGCGAAAGTTCATGAAACGTTTTGATCTTACTGTACAACTGAGTTTTAGTTAAAAAAAAAACAAAGCAAAAAAGGTTTTGCATGCTGTTGTACCAGGAATGCATCACAAATGGTCTGCATTACTTTTCTCTACTGTCAGTATGTCACTTGCCAGTCCTTCACAGCCACTTGCATAGTGGATGTTGTGACAGTAGCGACAACAGTCACTCCCAACACTGTGCATTAAATTTCTTCACGCATACCAATCGATTCATATAACATTGGTCTCAATTCTCAAAAAACTTTTTCAATTCATCGGTTTGAACTGCCAAGATATCAAACCCATGTAACTTTCACTTATGACAATCTGTTTATCTAAAACAAGGATCTTAAATATACTCCTGTTTTTGGGTCTTCAGTATGACCTGATGGGATGTAAGTTCAGTACATAAGCTGAAGAAGTACATGCTTTACCATTTTGCCACCCAGCCAGCTTCCGAAAAACTCAGATGCAGTTGGAACACGTTGTTTGCATCAGTAACATTAATGAAAGCATGTCAAAAGCAGAATGCGCACATTTTCAAAATCGGTGGAAATTGCTTTCATTGGTTGAAATTGTAATGTTAAAGTTGTTGGATATATGTAAGAAATAAATGTCTGGCAAGATGCTCCCAACTCTTTGATCAAAGCATTTCTAACTTTTTTACTTTAGTTTCACCACTAAGTTAGTTACTGTATTGTTTTGCATATCATGTTTAAACAAATGAACCAGAACTCGTAAAAAAAAAACAGCATAAAATCTTTGAAAAGCACAAATTGATTTGATTCACATGAAAGACCCCATAGGATTCGTCTGTTAATTTTACTGTTGAAGGTTTATTTCAACATTGCAGTTGGTTTCTGCTGTCAGCAAAAACTGCTTGTTCATGCATTAGGTCTCCTGCTGAGGTGATGGTGTCACAAGAAACTGCGTTTATCGAGTGTAATCTTGGTTAAACTCATGTTGTGAAGTTTTGTTGTAATCCTACCATCGACGTTGATGTAATTGTTCCCTGCAAGACTGAAAAACAATACTGGACCAATAAAAGGTGCTGCGCATATCCAATGCAATATCCAACACATACTTCCACCTTTCATATCAAATGCCTGGCTTGCTTTGTATCACAATATTATCTCCATGTTTTGTCATGGAGATTAGATTGCAGACATTGCACATTTTGTTGAATATATACAATCTAACCTCCAGGTTTGTATATATTCAACAAAATGTGCAATGTCTGCACAGTAATAATAAATTTTTAAATCTATAGTTGTGAGGGTAGGACCTCAACACATGTGAAAGTCATGCTTGCATATGCTTTTGCGCAACACAACGTTTTGGTAGTTCATTCAAACGTTATTTCAAAATGCAGTGGTTTTTAGTGTTTCCTAGGTCATGAAATTACCCTGGTGGTGGCTGTTTACTTCAACCAAGAACTACATCATCAGTGTTTGACAAAGCATTGTTGCAATAACTGGGCGCCTCATATGTTTCTTACACTTTTTAGCAACCTTGTGGCAGTCATCTTATCAAAAAGCTAGCAATAATGAATGAGAAAACTATCCAAACTCATGTTGACCCACTGGTGCGTGTTGCGTTGGAATTGCACAGGTCCTTCCAGACCAACTTAAAATGCTTCATGACATTAATTCATTTGCTAGGTGGGTTGCAGGCTGCAAAATTATTGCAGTGACTCGTTTGACAATGCTAATATCGCATTCAAAATTGCTGGAATAACCTAAACAATTTATGGCTCACCAAAGAGTAAACACAGCGTGTTGCTCTGTGTTTGCTGTTAGAATGGTTGCTGATTAACTTCCTAATTGTTTCTGAAAAAGTAGATTGCAATGCCTCATCAATCAGTAAGCAAAAAAGTACACTTTGATGAAGCCTAAGCATTGTTCATAAGTGCTGTCACGGCTGTTAACATCAACACAAGAAATGCTGCCTTATTTTTTTACGTATGCTGTACATGTTTCTCATGCCTTAAAATCGCATGTCGTACATCTTACCTAGATTCAAAACAATATACATAGTTCTACATATTGTTTTGTTTTATAAAATCGAGGGCAGTTTACGGTATGTAACGATTGTTTCTTAAACATTATACTCTGGTGCACCTTCAAATTGCCTTGTTTTTGTTCTCTATCGTTAAAACGTGAGAATGCTTGATATATAAAACAGAATACTAGACCCAAGTTTGATAAAATTTTTCTTGGTATCTAAATTTAAAAGTCCTTATGTCTGATATTCTTTGTTTCCATGGACACTGACGTATAAAACCTTAGTAGCCAGAAACAGGGAAATCGTCGTCACTTTGGTAATAGCCACAGTCATTCTATGCCCAATGCTTGTAGAATTTCAGAGATAAATACGGCAAATGACACTGACAGCACTGCTGATGAGTAGTCTTAAACGTTCGTGAAAAAAATGCTTAAAAGGTGGCGCTTGGAAACGTGTCTTTTTTTAACATCAGTGAGTTGCTTTCACCATGGGCTTGCGCGGCGAACGTCTTCGATTTTTCTCCAGTTACCTCACCGATCTTGAAAGGATACGACAACCTGACTTCCTTCCGAACCAACAAGATATCTTAAGGGTGCGAATCCCTACAACTGGCATCATTGAGTATCCGTTTGATCTGGACCAAATTATATTCAGGCAAGTTAACATATTTTTCAATTGCCTTTTGCGGGCACGAGGTTTTCGATCGTGTCTCTGTGCATACTGTGTGACTTAAGCAATTTCGTTTACTGACTATTGCCAACACAAGCTCAGCTCACATTTGGACCAAGTTATTTACTTGCTTGCACCCAGTAGAAACATTGCCTCTGCCTCGCTGATAGGATTTTCAGCATCACCAATTTTACGTGAGTTATGAAACCAGAAACGCGTGTCGAGGAAAAGGTGTTTCGCGTTAAATGTCATCGGTTGCTTTTAGCGTTTTCTGGTGAAGTGCTGTTGGGCAACTTCTAGTCATGAAATCAATAAAAATAACACTTCGGTTCATAGCATGTATCCTAGTTTCTCCCTGTACATGCAAAAATTGTTTGTGGTTAAAAGTAGAATTCTATATAAATAAGATCTAAGGGATGCCAATGCGCAGTGTTACGTGAAATCGATGTTTTACTATAAACTTGCGATTGATTCCTTGCTTGTTTCACCTGTGGAGTGAAGTTACTTGAAAGTTGTGGAAGTTCGACTGTTCGTAATGACTTTCTGTACTGTCCTTTTCATGCTGTCATTTATAATGAACGGCAACACAACAGGATCGGTTATTTCCGAACTGTGACATGAGTAATATGCGTTGTCTTGGAAGCTTCGAGGTGCACGTGCAGCTGAACATCCCGGACGTTGCGGCGCAGGCAAAACCAGCATCGACTTAAATCAGCAGTAGAGCATGCCAGAAGCTGATTTCTCGTTATTCAAACCAGGCTGTTTCTAGCACCAGGTCGATTCTTGCATTATACTTTCGAAAGCGCAAACTGTTCTTTTCATCTGCCAGTTTAAGTTAACTCTGCCAGCGCAAATGACAGACATATTAACAATAGAGCCCTTTCGTGGTACCATTATCTTGTGTTGCATTGTTATCACAATAATGTTTCCCAAAGATCTGTCTGCGTAAGTGATCCACGTTTTGAACCCCTCTCGACCGGGGTTCTCCGCCCGTAAAGCGGGGTGAAGCTTTCACCTTCGAAGAACAATTCGAGAAAACGTCTTTTTCAGACTTTGGCTCGGTATCATAATGCTGGTAAATTATAGTAGCGGTTAGCTGAGGTTACGCAGCAGTTGCGTTGATGTTTGGGCGCACGCGGTGAAGGAAGTGGTAAAGATCATGATTGGTACTCAAGCAGTCGGCAGAATGTCGTTGTTGCAATCCTGCGTTTTTCGCAAAGTTTGCGTGTTTTGAGCCTCACTGTTGTCCTCCGAAAATTAACTTTGAGTTAGAGTACGATTGGCGTGTTTGCACTTTGTTTTTCTAGTTGTGTTTAAAAATATTTTTTTGCTGCGCGTCATTGCTCACCCCTAGTTGGCAGTATAGAGTTAAAGAAAGCTTTCGATTGAAACGTGTATTGGTTCTCAGTGAATTGCTTTAGCCCGCGTAACGAGCTCTTGATCTCATTTTCGAATGAGACTTACCGTATTGAAGCCTTTCAGGTCTCTGTGTAATTCTTTTGGTGTACGTGTACCCCAGGGTTTTTTCAAGGTGTTTTAGGGACCCGAATAGGGTCCCTAAAATTTCAAATCGGGTCCCTAGAATAGAGAAAATTATCATCGGGTTCCTAGAATCAGAGAAAATCTGGTCCCTAGAATCAGAAAAATCGGGTCACTACAGGTCCACACTAGGTACCTAACGTTTTCCTTACAAAAAACCTGGTGTACCCCATACTCTGCACCAACAACTTGTACTTCTACGCCGCACACGTGAGATGAGAGAAAGTTAGCAAGCAAGCGGCGTCGCTTGCGTTATGGTGTAGAAGTTTCTGTAAAAGAGAAAGCATGAGACGGCGCACAATCAAACCGCTCGTTTCTGAAACTAAAACCTTGGCCACTAGCAAATGCCCAAGTTTTTAAAGATGGCGCCCTCCTGCAATTCAGACTTTGTTAAATTTTTGTGTATAAGCGCACATCTTGAATCTCAATGCGGAGCTGCTGTCAATTTGCACAGTGTGGTTTAACTTGATGGTTTTTTTTTCTGCGTTTTTACGCATTAAGACTGAACATTTGCCCTTGTCAATGCACAACAACAAATAGACTTTCTGGTGAATTTATCAGGCGCCTTGTAAAGGCAGAAAGAAAGTTAGTGAAACGATTTTGTCCGTCGCCTTAAAACTGTGGTCTGCTGTTGTTCGTTGAAAAGCGTTGCTTTTTGCCTGGTCCCATCGAAGCATGTCTTGGTAAATGTTTTTCAAGTTACAATTTTCGACGGGGATTGATATCACAGGTGCTTTTGGTATATCCGCCTTTTACGATAAGGCATTGCGCATTATTTTGACCTGCACGAAACCACCAGCTAATCTTTGTGCTGTGTGTCGCTGGAGGAATTTCGCTTACAGTGTGCATTTTAGAGAAATTAGCTGCCCTGAAGCTACCACAGCTGCCGTGGCTGGAAGTGCAGCGTTAATTTGTTCGGCTCCGCGTTTCTGCATCTTGCGTTTTTTTTTACATTTTCCGGAGTCCTTGTGCATTTACAAATTGCATCTGATCAGCGCTGCTCGAGACTTGCGCATTTTGAAATTGACCTGATTTCCGTTATTTGTGTGTGAATCAGGAGGGTCGCGGTTTTTCTGGAGCGAACATCTCCCGATGTAACGCCAGCGGGCCACTTCGCCACTCTGCGCATGTAATGTAATGGTCCTGAAAAACCTGCCCCTCTAAACGCCGCGCAACAACAACATTACCTGCGATTATTGCCATGGAGTTGGACGCTATGCTCTACCGCAACTTGTGCGCACGACTCGAAATGCCCCTGTCATGAGAACGCGTGCCGCTACCGCTCTTAGCCCTCATGAATCGATTAAAGTGCTAGGTGTGACTGGAATTTGTCGTTTTTGAATGAAAAAGAAACAGTTGGAATTGCAGAATACCAACGACTTTTAGCTGCTCCCAAATGTATGTGCATACGGCAATGCATTTATTGCGGCATGGGGTTTTTGAACTTTTTTCTTGTAAATGTTTTTGCTTGGTTATCACCTTATTCGCCCGCAATGGTATACTTCGATTGCATTGTATAGTTGCCCGAGGCCCCCTTTCGCTTTTATCATGCGTGGTGGCCTCCTTGTACAAAGCTGAGGTGACGGCAAAAGCGCGCTGGCCAACTAGAACTGTCCATTGTCGAAAGACTTGCTGCCTTGAAATGCTCGATTTGGATCACGGCGCGAACCGGACGCCCTGCATCGACAATCGCAAAGCCGCCGCCAAAAAAAGCAAAAATCGACCTTGATCTACGACGTGAGAAGTCGTTGATGTTTGACAACCCCAGCAGCAGTCACTGCTCTGCCATCCATTCACCAGTCCCCTGTCAGTCCAGCGCTGAGTAGGTTTCGATTGTTTCAAAACCGCGCATTTGCATCGCGCGCTCTGCGGTGTATTTTCAGAATCAATAATCTTGAAACGCGTTTCTCGTCGTCGCAGAATGGTCGACGTCGGCGGCCAGCGATCAGAACGAAGGAAGTGGATCCATTGCTTCGAAAATGTGACCTCGATAATGTTTCTCGTGGCGCTGAGCGAGTACGATCAGGTTTTGGTCGAAGCGGGAAATGAGGTGAGAAATAACGTGGACCCAGCCTGTACGGCAAACGCTAATTGCCTACCACGAGGGCTGATTCCCTTCATTCTATTGAAACTGCCAGTTAGAGTTCGTAATTGCGTTTGTCGGGGCCCTTCATTGCTTTGAATCGTTTCAGTTACCGTTTGCAGAACTTTTTTATCTTTCCAAGACTTTGCGAACGCCCAATGTTTAGCCATATATTTGCCAGTGTCTGTTAGCACGCCTGAGGACGCTTCCTCACATTTTCGATATTTGGCAAGTGCATAAACGTATCTCAGAATTCATATTTTCGTCTTTGATCATCATTTACAGATGAAGAACGCGTGCTGTCAATCACTCCANAACGATTTTTGGTGAATAAAAATCGTGATCTTACTCGTAAGCATCAATTCTCAAAAATAAAATCTGACCTCTTTTTTTAATTTCACCCCCTCAAATAGTCAAGCCTGGTCTCGCTTCATCGATGTTTGGCAAGTATAACACTTTCCAATCTCCGCACCGGCTTTATCTACGCACGCGTAACTTCACTTCTTGCTAAATAATATATTGACCGAGTGTTAACAGCATTTGGTCGATGCCAATCACGTCTCTACAGCGGAAATCGTTCGTGTTCATTCGTTCCAACATGTCGGCTTAAATCGTGACTCGTCTGTCGAAAAAAGACAAAGCGTTTGTCCGAGCGTTGGGAGGAGCGATGTCGCCGCATTAAGCCGTTGCAAGAACGTGGTCCTGCCGCATTGGCGGCAATGCAGCGAGCTTTCCGCCCCCAGGCTGCTGTCGCCACCGCTGCCGGGGGGGTGGGAGAACAAAACTATTGCGACATCGGATGCGGAAGCGGCGCCGCGCGGGCGTTGACTTCGCTAAATACCGTGCGTTTTGCCGGTGTGGGCCGCGACGACCGCAAAAATTAACTTTTGTTAGTTTGCGCCAAGACGAAAATATGGGAGTGTGGGTTTCGCTCTTGACAGTACTAATGTTTGCTGAATTCATACGTAAACGAATAGTTATTGCAACGAAAAAAGTTAACATTCAGCTTCGGTGAAATTCACAACCTGATGAGCGTCGGTTCTTCTGCCGAGACAGACAGCTTTTTTCAGAACCAGACAAGTGAGCTTCACCATTTACTGCTGTCGCGTAGAACCGAATGGAGGAAAGCAAAGCCTTGTTCAGAACGATCATCACGTACCCGTGGTTTCAAAACTCGTCCGTCATCCTCTTCCTGAACAAAAAGGATCTCCTGGAGGAGAAGATCCAGCGCTCCGACCTGGCCGACTACTTCCCCGAGTTCGACGGTAGGTTGTCATGGATACGCGATGCTTTCCCTCGGACCTCATTGCGCAGCAATGTGACTTGAGTGTCGTCACCGCCTCCGCGACCTCGAACGCTTCACCGTTCTTGAATGAAGCGGTCGCTTCTTTCATTGTTTCAACGTTGACCAACTGTTAGTGTGCCGCCCCCCCCCCATTGGCAATTCAGACACCCCACCAACCTACGGCGTCTCTTAGCTGTGACACTTGCTTTGCGCCCCTGTTGTAGTGTCACGAACCGTCCGTGCGTGCCTGCCCGTCCCTGCTTATTGGCCACGACCTAAAAATACCGGATGAGGTCATGACGAATCCGCTCGAAAACGCGTGGTTGTTGTTATTGTTTCAAACGCAACCAGATGCACTTTGTTGTTGTTTTTCAAACGTCACAAGAGTGCTTCATATTTTTGTGCAGCCCGTTGTCATCGGTTTTTCCCGCAATCCAAAGGACCACAAAACTCTTCCTATTGCGAAATCCGGCACATGGTATTAATGTCGGTTGTTGCTATTGAGTGTCGCTGTTGTCGAGACCAGATTTTCTTTTGTTATCCGAATGTGTTGTCCTGTGTTGGGAACTTAGTTGCCGTTCACATTCCAACAGAGATTCAACAGTAGAATGTTTGGTTAGTGCAAACTACTGGGTGGCGTGCGACTTGCTTCCTCGCAATTACGTTAACATGGATGTTGTTTTTCACAAAAGGAATGATGCTGCTGTAGCAGACCACTTCTCGCCAACAAATTGGTCAGGCTGTTTTAATGCGCTTTCTTCGCATAGCAACACAGAAAACGAAAACCAGCAAGAGAGGACGTGTGAAAGCGCGAGCAAGGCACACCAAGCAAAACTGAAACAATGTTGCATCAAACAAACAGTGAAAGACGCCCATCGTCTTATAAACCGTGCCAAATAGGTCCAGGTGAAGAAATGGCCACCAGCAGAAACGCAGTGATGTTGAGAGGCACGCTTATTTTCATCTTTGGTTCCCGTTTTACTGCGTCGCGTGGACCAGCCCGAACTCACAAACATTTATTGCTGACAAAGCAGACCGATAACGCATCCACTCGCGTAATCGATTTTTCGCAGAACTAACACGTGAAATTCAATTTGCCTGGCGTGCCGCTCCGACGCTTAATCGCCGAAGTTTCCCGAAAACGATGTATTTATCCCTGTCGAAGACTAAAGGGTTTTGAAATGTAAAATCTAAAGCTTGGAGTGGAGGAGTGAAGTTTCATTTTTTATCTCTGTGTATCCGATTTCGAGCGTGACTCAAATGTTGAGCAGTTCTTGCACAGTTAATGCACACAAATATGAATAGAGTAAATATTACTTACTAGAGTTTTCTACCCTGACTCCTGAAAACGGCCTTAAGTTAAACGACATCGCGATGATATTTTTCAGGAGTCAGAATGTGCCGTTTGTCCTGACTTTGTTACAATGATAGTTCGGATATTTCGTTGCTGCGAGTAAGCTACGGTCGCCTCAACCCCCCCAGCCTTCGCCGTGGCCTTTCTCCTCTGACCCCGCATCTTTGTAGAACGTGCCCAGCCCTTAATACACCTGCACCCACCGTCACCCACGCTCGCCTTCGCTTATAACGCACTGGCCGCCGCCGCGGTAGATGCTTCTTTCAAACGCAAGCGGTGTCTATTGTAGAGCTGTCCGGCCGTTGGTGCCGGAAGTGAGGTGGTCGTTCTCCGGTGAGTAATACGCCGGTTATAAATAGCATTGCACGCGCAAATTCATTGTGCGACTGCGCTGGTCACAGTTTGCTTAACACGCCCACCACCGTTTGCGCGGCGATGTTGTTATGGTCGGTTTCAAGCTACTGCAGATGTTAACCTCCCCCGCAACATGAGCAAATTCCGACACGCTAGTTGCTGAGCGGTCATGGGAATCATGCCTGACTCGCCACATCCATTGTCCGATGCATATGACCGTGCGTACCTTTTCTCCATACCGTACGTTACCATGCCAAGACCCCAATCACAAAAAATGACACTTGCGCAAACTACATATATAAGCATCTGCGCTTAGCAACGAAACGACAAGACCCTGTAAGATTTATTGTGTGATTGAATAGTACTTGCCAGCATATCACTCGTGTACCCTTTAAAGGACCGCAAAGCCACTATAGTGTCAGTGACTTTGTCCAGCAATACTTGCCACAGCAGTGACGCACACAAGCGAATCATATCGCAATTTATTTGCACAAGAAAACTAGTTTCGTGTTTTTTAACACATCTTCAGTTCTGTGCAGCCAGTACAAACACTACTAGCCAATGTTGACGTTGAAATAATTGCAGGAAAAACCATGTGTTGTTGCTATGAACAATTCGCAAGAGTAGATTAATTTAGCCATTCAAGAGTTACCCTTCCTAGAACTCTTCAACCAGACCCGCTGCTGCACTGTGATCTGCCCAATTATGAAAATTGGGTAGTTTTTCTCAAATCCCAAACTCCCATCTTGGCGTGATGGTTTGATCAGCTCTCCTGCTCAATCGGTCGGCAAGTTATGACTGGACAAATCACTGGCCCAACATTGGGTTTGTGGTCCTTGACGTTTCTATCCCTGGAACCCTTGGACTTCATTCACTTCATTCGTCTATAGCTCGTGTTTTGCCGCTCCACCTGACTGCGCACCGCCCGGACCAGACCAGTCCCGTGAACTTTTCGCGCGCGTCTGGGTACTCGACTCGACGCAGCGATTACCTCTGAACTTTTCAACCGATGGTCCGTTGATGAAAGTTGAAAGGGCGACGTCAANAGCGGGCCTGGAATATCCGCTCAGACGCCAGTGACGCTACAGTCAAAAAGTTTAGAAGTTTATCTGACATTTTTGCCTTCATACGCCCTATTTCCTCCACGCAACCCGACGTCGCGAGGAAATGATTGCGTTGTAACGTCTTCGTGATTCGTTTTTTTTTTTTTTTTTTTTTTTTT
>JGI24159J19872_10001280_pt1 | contig 27147 bp, 14 predicted proteins | sample Ectturendosymbi4_FD_19872 | JGI IMG/M metagenome (IMG submission 19872)
TAGACTGGCCGATCCGTTTGAGCCCTTGAACAGCTCTCTAGCGCAATCGGCGGAGGAGCTAGGGCGTTGGTAAGGCAACCAAAAACTGCTGTTTTTTAGGCTGAAATCAAAGTGCGAATATATCATACGCCGGCTCTCAAAGTGTTAACAGGCTGGATATGGCCTGCAGACTACAGTTTAGCCAAGACGGTGGTATACTTCCATCCTCTTTTTAAACCTTATTTGGCTTGCAGGCAATGAGTTGGGCCTTTTGTTCGCTCATGTTATGCTTATGCAATGGAAGAGGGTTCTTCCCATTTCTTTCCTTATGTTTTTGACCTTTTTTGCTTAGAAACAATTGAAAGACCTGTGCCACTACCTAATATATCAGACAACTTACTTCAAATTATAAAGGTTCAAATGCCCTTGGAAGTGTTTGATTATTATTGAAAACCATTTCTATTGTTTTTACCATAACGTTGTTAAAATGATGGCCATTGTATTGGGTTTCTTGGGCCCATTTTTATTATATGTAGGCAATATCCAAGAAATTCTAAATGACCATCACTTTGGTTTCACAGACCATAGCTTGCTCTTGCTCATCACTAATCTAAACATATTGGTTCAAATTAATGTGGATTGATGCAGGCTTTTCTGCTTAAGCGCATGAGGGTATTCAAACCATTTTTACTTGAAATTCTGGGAAATTCCCAATGCCATAATTCCGAAGGCTTTTCACAGTCAGCCACTACACCCCAGGCAGTCAGCATGCCACTTGCCAGTTCTTTCACACTAAAAATTGATCATGCTTTATTTATCACCCACGTCAGGCCTGAATCTGGTTGGCCATCAGATGTTTTTTTACAAAATACTCGTGATCGGTTTTTATATGCATAACTATAATAAATCATCTGGTATTTTTACTGAATTAGTTCTCTTGCTATTTTGTATTGCTGGCAGCAAGTGACAGTTTTATGAAGCGTATGTTTCAAAACATGTTTTGGCTTGTATCAAAATTTTAGTAATCTAATCAATAGCAGTGTTTACTTAAAGACAAAAAAAATTATGTAAAGATTTATATGAATGGAAACATAAAGAATCCCTCAGTTTATGTTTGTATCACATCAAATTGTTCATAACACACCTTTGTTGTTGTTTAAAGCAATAATGACACTCATATGCAAAATGCACTGAAAGACCTTGAAAACCACCAATCTTGCTGTGCAGCCAGTTACGGAGTATCAGAGTTGTTTGAACTACAAATCAAAATTCTTTCTGATACTACCCACTTGACATTTTGAACAGTACAAGATGCTAACAATTGGTAAATGTTTATTTTCTAGCATGTAAAGCCTTGGAACACTTCTTGCTTCAGGGAATGTCTTTTATAAGCAATACTTCTGCTTATGAATTCCTTCAAAATTTGCTCTTCTCTATAATGAGATATAATTAACTGTATGACTGTAGCAGAAGATTGAAGTTGATGTATGTAGTGACAATTGTTTAAAAGTATTTTTCTCAACATCTATGAGCAAGACAGTTATTTATATGCATGTGAGTTTAGTAACTGCTGATTATATTTCACATGTGCTCAACTAAATGTTAAGAATATCACTTGTTTAACTTTGTCAGGCAAGTATTTTAAAGAACCTGCAACGTCAACAGCAAATGCTCTTAAACTCTGGAAGTGAACAGCATAACAAAGGAAAGTATTCTCACAACCACGTAGCAGTGGTAAGTTTGTGTCATCAGTTTCAGAGCATACACTCTTTAACTTTTTTCGTTTTCAATTTAATGTGTGCATTCCTTCATCAAGTGATAAGCTGCAATGTTTATGTTTTTTAGTTATTACTAATTTTTGATTGACACATTGTTTGTGTTGCTTGTTTTGGTATGAGATTTTGGCCAGGTTGTCATGTTCAGATGATTATTTCAAAAGCAAAGTATCTCTTATGTCCAAATGTCAATGCTAGCTCGTACTTGGATGGTTACTTGAGTCTATATTAATATTGTGTTTTCTACTGCTGCAACTGGGGTGTCTTTTTTGTTTGGTAATTTATTTAATTACAAAGTTTATTTTGTATGGATGTATCATGGCTATATTTTCTCAATAAACTCGTGTGTTTATTGTAAATTGAACATTTTGTGTCAATGGAAAATAGTGAATGTGTCTGCAAACATAAATTCACGTGTTAAAATTAGTTATATCACATTTTTCACAATTATCTTACTAAGTTATATACATATTATTAATCAACAGGCATTCCACATTTTTTCTAGGCATGTTATCCTCTTTTTTCAGTTGGTTTCCCTATATATAGGGCAATGCAACAGCAGCTGTTAGGAAATATATTTTACACTTAACTTCACTCCCAGTGTGTTTACTCCCCAGTTTGTTTAACGTGTACTCTAGAGATTTGTTGCAAGTGGATTGCAAAATCACTCAAGTGTTCTTCCTATGCTCTTAGTCATTTGAACACGTTGTTTTACAAAGCCTAAGGAGTTTTAACCATTGGCGTCAACCAGTTGGTTTTATAGTTTCAGTGAAATCATTTGTTTGAGTGAACGTTTTTTCTAATTTTATTGGTCCATGTTTATATTTGTTGCAGCATGTGTTCTTGACGTCAGTAAGTTTAGTTAATCTGTTGTGATTTGTGAGCTTGTGTTCTGATTTATTCATTTTATTCTTGAGTTTGTTAGCTTTCGCTGCTGTTACTTCAGCCTTTCAACTTTTCACCCATAAGCTTTGCTTTCAAATTTCAGGACTGAGGATGTGTAATTTTACACGAAATCGATTTCTATTAAAAATTTCCCAATAGATTTTTTGCTTACCCCGAATGTTGAGAGTACGTGCTTAAATATAGACAAAAATTTCCCAATATATTTTTTGCTTACCCCCATTGTTGAGAGTATGTGCTTAAATATAGTAAGTTTGAATCTTTGCAAAAAGAGTCGGCTGATTTCTCAAGCATACAGAAAACCTAGTGCTTTTAACTGTAAGCTTAACTGATGAGAGGCATGCCATAGCTAGTCTTTAATCTTAAGTAGCGCTTGAGAGGTGTGTTGCTTGAGAGATGTTAGCGGTACGATACTCTAGTTGCAGTGATCTAAACCAGAGGTCTCCAAACTACAGCCCGCCAGCCAAATCCGGCCATGAAGCCGTTTAATCTGGCCCATGAGGTCATTTCGTCAATAATGAAACAATAATATGTTTATAAAAAATTCGTTGATTTGGTACAATGTTTAGAAATGTAACATATCCTGAAACAAACACTTTATGTGAGATGCTCGGCCCTTGGACTGTTGTGTAATAGTTTATGTGGCCCTCTGACAAAAAAGTTTGGAGACCTCTGATCTAAACCAGTGGTTTTCAACCTTTTTCATGCTGCGATCCATTGCGCCACTCAATTTAACCTAACGACCCCCTTCCGAAAATCTTCAGTCAAGCATATGAAATGCAGTTGTGTTTGCACAATAGAAAATTAAAATGCCTGAAAAATAACGTACGATATCACTATTTTGAACGTAAAGTCATGCTCATGGCAGCATCAGTGAGAGAGACCCGGGCTGTATGCAAATCACTCCGTATAACAGCACAACTCATTGAAAACTAGAAAAATTCCCAAGTTATCTACCGCATTTAGGTATCTAATTTCCATACACATTTTTACGGCACAAAGTTTTTCATGCGTTGCCAAACGAAACAGCACTGTAAAGGTCATAAACTCATAATCACACTTAAAACTTTGCAATGGTTATAATCACACTTAAAAACAATTTGAATGAAAAAGTGGTTCGATATACGAAATATAAAATTTTGAAGTAATTATCAATATTTTTATCAGAAGCTCTTGTGACTCCTAGAAAAACGGCAAACGACCCCCACGGGGTCACGACGCCCAGGTTGAAAACCACTGATCTAAACTGAAAGGCTGCAATTTTATATTGTCATTGGCTGTTTGTTTTGAGATACTTTGCTCCTAGGGACCACCACAAATCGCAAGGTCAGTGCATCCAAAATTTGCCCAAAAGTTCATGAAAGAAATTGGGATGAAGGTCAATGGAACACTTTTGCGAGGAGTCAAAATCGAACACAGGTTTGTTTAAAACATGGTTTCACCTTGAGTTTCATGTGAATTATGCACCTTTGCTGCATAGACTGCACAAGTCTACTGAAAGTGTGTAGCCAAGATTTCCTTAGTACGGCATCACCCATGCTGGCATTTTACTGTTCACGTTTTGGTTTTACTTGCAAGATTACTGGCAGTGAGTTTGTGAGTGCAATCGCCAGTTTTCCGTGTGATTAATTGTCAAAATGTGTATGATGAGCTCAGCTATAGAAGGAATTTAAAGAATATAGGATAGAAACAAAAATCTCTTCACGGTGCAATTCCATCGTTACTTTTCGCTGTTTTCTTGTTTCTCAATGGGGCCAGTTTTTTTGCATATCAGTTGACATCATGTAGCAGTGATTCTCAACCATTTTAACGCTTCGGCACGCTAAAAGAGTCTAAACGTTTTCATGCCACAATTCTTTTTTTATTATTTTTTCACGGCACAATTTTCACCGCACGCAATTAATACAGTTAATACGCTTAAGAATTAAATTTTTAAATGCGATGGCTGTTCCTGCTTTCGAGAGCAAATCAAACTGATGCGAGGCTCAGATGACGTCAAGCAGACTCGCATTTCATCGTCAATACCAAGAAGTCTTTCTCTTTACTTCTAATTTCAGTCAGTGCTACTTCTAATTTCAGTCAGTGCTACTTCTAATTTCAGTCAGTGCTTAAAACTCATACTCGCAAAACCATAAAGATGCGAATAGTAAGTTAATTTTGAATGCTTTCGAACTGATCACTTGGTAAGATTTCTTGTGGACACCCAAAACTCACCTACGCTCATTTGAATAACTGTTCATTGATGGAAAATGTTGTTTCGTAAATGGGGAAGCCGTTCTTCGGTAGATGGTGGAGTTTTCGTTTTTTTTCGAATGTGTTAATTACCAATTTGTAGTCATTTATGCCGAATTCTGGGAAGTAATATCGAAGTGGTAAGTATAGATCAGTCAGTGTGTTCAATATTTCTAAAATAATTATCATTTTCATCGGAGTGTCATCGACAGTGGGAATTTCGTTTGGAATTCTACTTTTCCACAATGTAATTTTTTTTGTCAAATGATGTTAATTTTCAAGTTGTTGTAATTATATTTTCCGATGGCCCTTATAAACTCAAATTTAAACTATTCAGTTTGTCGAAAAAATCTGAAAGAAACATTCAACCACCAAAGTTAATCATGAACAAGATCCAAAGTCTTTTTTGAATTTCTACGAAAGTAATTTTAGGTATCAATAAGCACATGCACCTTAACACTTCTCCTTTCGAAAGCCAACGAACCTCCGTATGATACAACAAACATTCGTATTCCGAATTCATCGCTTTACAAGTTTAGAAAAGTCGACTTTCCACACATTTAACTTTATTTTAGGCCTCGAAGCAATTGTTGTTTCCAACAAAAGCGTCCTGTTTTTCAAAACATGGCCGCAACTCAAGAAAAATGCTCGCGGCACACTAGTGTGCTACCATACACAGGTTGAGAAACGCTGACTGCAGACCGACCAAATGCTTGTAACTTTCATGGGACAACGATGTCTACAGTTTGTTTGATAGAGTCGATTGACCTTGTAATATTCCAATTCATGTTGTACTATCTTCAAGGCTTGTCTAGCATATCGCGTTCCATAAGCTACCAGTGCAAACTTCTAAAAATATATAAAATGCAGAAAATTTTACGTTCCATCAAAGCTGGGAATATTTACGTGCTTGTCGGGCAACCAAACCGTTCCATGGTCATCAGTTAACAACGACTACTGTGACTGTGCCGATGGCTCCGACGAACCCGGCACATCCGCTTGCGCCAATGGAAGGTATGTCGCGTTCGTTTCTCGAAGTGTATGCATTAAGCGGGAAAGTACTCAAGCAAGGACTTTTACTTATAAGTTAAAGAGTTCTGGCCCGTTGTATTGGCACCGGTATCATAAGCAGATTTTTCTAGTGATGAACTTGTAGTTGGTTGGTGTTTGTTTGATTAGCAAATATTGCATCGCACACATTCTTTGCCACGATTGTGCACAAATTCTTTGCCACGATTGTGCCGTTACAAACTTGTCTGATGGTTTTGACAGTGACCAAATATCGATCGACTACTGCATAAAGATTTCTGCATCTGTTTCTGGCCTTTCGAGCAGTTTTTTAGGCGCCGGCAAGTTTAGTTATACGATTATTGACAGTGTATTGCACTTCGAAAGAGCATTTGTTTGTACACGTGTTCGACTACACTGCAGTACTTTGCATATAGCTATGGACTTGTATTAAATAGGTTTGAATGTTAGTATTGAACGCAGTTATTCTATAGTTTTTCCCCAAGAAAAATTTTATCAAAATGTTCCGAGTCGTGGATTGTCCATCATTTATTGCTGCAATGTCGCTGGTTGCAATGAATGTTTTTTGTTAAATCTGATAAATGTTTTTAGTCGGTTTTTAGCTGGATCTCTTTTCCGCAAACCATTTTTTCAAGGAAAACTTGCATATTTTTATTGTTTAATCATACAACCGCATCAAGAAAAATGGTATTTTTAATGACACATCTTCGTCTGTTATTTGGCAAAATGATTTTAAAATTCTTGAGCCAGAAAGTAGCCGAAGTTTTGATCCAAGGCTGCTTGAAGCTGTTTGAAACATTCCAGTTATATGCTGCTAGAGTTTGCAAAATGTGATGTGGTGTCTTATATTCACATGTTTTTGCGTCAGGTACTGGTGCAGATCTTTGTTAAAAAAAGACCTAACATTTGTACCGATATTGCTCTCATATGCATTTTAATAATTGCCCATTGATGTGTATTTGAGTTGTAAATCGTTTTTCACAAGCTCTTTGTGAATCATTTCTTTAACCTTTTTTTTTCATTCGTTTCAGATTCTATTGCCAACCGGAACTTCGTTATTTGCCATCTTCTCGTGTAAACGATGGAATATGTGACTGTTGTGATGGAAGTGATGAGTGGAAAGGGGTGACGGTTGCCCCGGATCTTGAACTGCCCGGTATGGTCAGTTTTTAATTTTTTAGTAAAGTACTGTGTTGCGGTTAGTATTCATTTCAAAGATTGACTAGACTGCTAAAAAGCAGTTTTTCCCTCTTTCCTGATAAGTGGTTATTTGGTTTATAAACTCTTTACAAAGAACACTTCTATTGTGGCTTGTGCTTGAGGATATTTAGTTTGCATAATTGTGTGAATTTCCTGCTTCATTCAATGGTCGTTGAGAAGCAGGTTCCATTCAGTTGGTACAGTATTTGTGCACTGTAAACATGTATGAGGTTAAACGGTCGGTCAAACTAATTTATACGAGACCAACCAAAAACTCATGGCTCGCTTCATAAACGTAGAAGGCGGGAGTGCAGGGGGCCTGTGCCCGCATTTGGGGCCCCAAGTATTTTGCTTTTGTGCAAAAATTATTCCAAACATAAAAAACGTAATTATTGACATTATAATATTATTTCAAAAAAATGTGTTGTGTCTATTTAACTCTTTTCCAGTAATAATGGGGTGAAAATTGTGCAAGATAAGCCTTTTTATTACTCAGAGAAGTAGAATCGTACATTTTTTGAATATCGAGTTTTTGGGCATGCACATACTTTTTGGCCCCTTACGCCTATGGCTTGTTCGGATATTTTGGCTGTCTCTCTATACTATATCCCTTTCCCTGCTCCTTAGACTTACATAAACTGATCATATTATATATGGTGTTTGTTTCGTTGAAAAGATGTGTGTTTTGAATATAACATTTTGGGGGATGTTTCATACTACGACCCAAGAAAAAGAAGCATTTCCATTCGACCCAGGCTTTGTGTCTCGACTTAATATGCAACAACAAGGGCCAGTGCTGCCTCTGCGATGAGTCGGCTTTCAGCTTCTAGGGTACATGTACACAATAAAAGTTTTGATCTAAGGAATTGAAGACCTGCCTGAAAGTAGTCGTTGTGAGTCCAGCAGTGTGACTGAAGTTGAAAACATGTGTTTTTCTGCAAGTCTATGAAAATTTATCCATGTTCTAGGATTGCTCATGTGGGCTGTTCGTAAAATGAAACGAGGAATCCTGATGTAGACATAGGTTTATGCCCGGGTAAACTGACTGGTAAACTGCGTACTTTGCTTGCTGCAGTGATCTAAACTGCCTCCCTGTTGTGGTGCTGATGTGCCTGCATATGCTCATTATAAGTTTCAGACGATACCCGACGCGCTCCGTGCGAAGACGTCTGCATGGATTACGAACACACCAAGCTTCGAGAGCTTAATAAACTTATGGAAGGCGCTGCTGCAAAAGCCGAATACATCCTCAAAGGCGCCTCTCATGCCAGTGAAGGGGTACGTTCGAATGCGAATATGTCTTGTACATTGTCTGCGAAAAGGTTCGCGGGCCGATGATTCTCAGTCTGGTGCTGGAACCTGTTTTAAGTGAATTGCATGCAGAACAGCTTTCATCTGTAACTTGTTGTTTAAGGATTTTGGACCAGCTGGTGAATTCTACCATCTCAGTCAGGATTGCTACTTGTTCAAATCACCTGGATATGTTTACGAAATATGTCCTTACGCCAATGCTACTCAGGTAATAGCGTATTTGAAGACCTGCAGTTATCTCAACCGTTGCTGACCAAGGGATATCTTCGAAGGTTGTCTCGGCGATTTTTTCATGACGACGTGTTTTTTCAGAAGCTTACCTATCGCAGCTAACTTGACGGCACTGCAAACGGCAGCAGCAGCAGCAGCCGCCTTGTTCGCTCTCATCTGTTCCTGTTCTTTTTTCCGTTGCAAAAAGCTTATACTGGTATATTATGTTCTGTCGCAGTCTGGTAAGGATGCATGGCTTATTGGAACTGGCGGTGAACTGAAAGGAAATGTAGATGATGGCTACCAACTTGTGATGGGTAATGGCAAAGGAGATCATTGTCCACAAGGCAAAACAAGGACGACAGTTGTAAGTGTAACGGCAAATATATTTTGCTGTCCTTCGTTTACCAAGTGATAGTTACGTATGTTGTAATAAGAAAACGAAAGCAATTCTAACGTCGCCCAGCAAACAGAACAGTGTGACTATATGCAGTTATCATCCCTGCATTATGTTTCTCATGTCTCACACTACTCTGATAGCAGTCTGTGTTCTTGCTTCTGTTGTGAATGGCTGGTCCTACGAAGTATTAGCGATCGCTATTTTCGACCGATCGTTGCAATGGTACCCGACCTTTTTTGGCCGCGGTAACCTCTGCTCCTCACGCGGCACACCATAGCTTATGATTGAAATGTAACTAACAGAAACGTCATCTATGAAAGCCGCTTGTGCCTGTCTACTGCAAATTACAGACCTGCTGTACGTCTAGGACTACAACTGTACAGTTACTGGCAAACTGAGCGGCAGAAGCACCAATCGCATTTACGACACGTGCCGCATAATAAAAAGAACTACTAAGCTATAAGCGCAGTAAATACTTTCTATAGTTACGGACTTAATACGAATTCACTACGGTTACGGACACGACCATACAGTTACTAGCAAGCCCACATTAGCATAAGCATCAACTGCAGTTGCAATATCTTCAACAAAGTATTTCTCAGTTTCGAAAATTTCGTGGCACACCTGGATCTGTCGCGCGGCATTCCTGTTGCTGATGCGAAGCGCGGATCTGGTAGATCTCTCATGCGGTAGGTCGGCCCGTGTCAAAGCAACCGGCTACATTGTTGGAATGAAGTTTATGCAAGTGTGTTTAATCGCTGTTCTGAGGCGCAGTGCTCTGCAGACGTGTAACTGAGTGACATTTACATCGATTTTGCAAATTCCTATGTTCCTATCAGCAGTGGCTTTGCTTGGGGCTAACAGTGTCAAACATTCAACCTGGACACACAAAGCCTATTTTATTGAACAACCAGGTAATTTCTCGCTATTTCAAGAACAATAAACTTGACTGACACTTTTTGCAGATTAATTTCAAGTGCGGAACGTCAGATCAAATCAAGTATGTGTCGGAAAAAGAAACCTGTTTGTACTCCGTTAAGTTCGACACACCGGCAGCTTGCCCGGACTTGAGCAGCATGCAGAGAACGTGACAGCTGCGTGAAGTTTCGCGACGATGATGTCACGCTGGGAACAAAGATGTTTTTATTTAAGACGACTCTGGAGAAAGGAATCGGTTACTTAAGAGTTCTTCAATCTTATCGCAAAAAGCTGAAAAATGTTTGTTGGTTATGGAAAAAACACGTTGTACTGGACAATTTCGTGGTTGGAACGCACAGCTTGCATTCAGCTTATTGTAGACGGAATACTTGAAGTGGATTTAAGTACTTTTATTTGATCCTAACTGGCAAGCTTCACTCGTGATCGAGTGATAGCCACTGTTCCGATTATCAAATATTGTCGATTTTTTATTCGTGCGATTTGACCCACTTCACGAATGTCTTGCTTAAATCAAATCTTTGTTAAACAGCTTTTATTGAAAAAGCAGACTGTCATTTTACATAATAATCTCGGTAAAGGTCAATTCATGATGAAAACAACGAACCGATAGCCCTTCGCAGCTGGCAATTTGATAAATACCACAGTTGATGACATGCATTTGGTGCAACAACTTCGCTATCGTTAGGATTGTTTTAACATACTGAAGTTGCAAGATTGATGTTCCGGTTAGGGGAATAATAAAAAGTAATGCAGATGATTCCTAGTCGGCTATTAACATCATCAGTGTCACAATAAATAGGCAGCTGCAAACTCAATGCACGCTTTTGTACGCTGTGGAGAGAATGACGTTGCAGAAGAGAAAGAAACGCAAAAAGTTGTCACTGCGCTGACGTACGGATGTGAAGTCCTTATCAGTCACGTGCCTGGGAAAAATCCTACCGGTTGCAAACGCGTGGTTACGTCACGGCTAGCAGGAACAGCTGTTCTGTAGCTTGAAACTGCAGAGGTTTGACACAGCTGTTTGCTAAGTTCTGGATTTTGCTGTTCATTCAACGAAGATAGATTTAAAAATCTTCATCGCCTCGAATTCTTTTCCCCACCATGGATCTCCAGTTTCTGAAAAACAACCCGGTGATTGAGGTTTTTCTGTAATTGTCGGCAAATTGCAGAGCAGTGGGATGTGTGGTGTATTTCTATTCGAACGATAAAATGTTGCGTTATGTTTGTTCGATGTGAGGCGCCACATGAGCAACAACGTCCAGAAAACAGCGCAGCAAAAATTTACATTTCAAAACGACGTGTTACAATTGGTAATTCCTTTTGTTTCGCCAAATGTATTTACTTGCCGCTGCTTAACCGTTTCACATTTTTTGTAAGAAGGCTTTCAGATCCGTACGTCAGCCGAGTCAAAACTTTTGCGTTTCATTTCTTTTGCTGTCCTGTTCTTTCTACAACATGCAAAAAGTTGGCTATTGAATGTTTTCTACAACCCTGATGTTGCTACTATCTAAAAGTCCGTGTTGTGTCGTTTACTTTGCTTATTTCCGTCGTTGTTTCTGTTACAAAATTTTTAGCACTTTTGTTTCTAGTTTTGTAGCGAAGGTTTTTGCGACACGGTTGACGCTGGCAGTGGATCACTGGTCAGGTCGTAGCTAAGGAAAACGCAAAACTTTTCCTCGAACTTCGTTTCCTGGAGAAATTTGAGTCATCTCAATGAGCACCCTGCTGCAACAACTGATGCATTCTGCGAATAAAGTGAATCAGTCGGCAGCCTGTCGGTCGTGTACTAACATCATTGGAAGCTGATGAAAGTGCGATACTGGCAGGGATGTAACGAGGTTAGATGGCGCCCAGGGCAAGAGGCACGTTTGGCGACCCCGTATTCGAAATTGGTCTTTTCGAAGCAAATGTACTGTATTGAAGAAAGTACTCGTGGTATTGTTGGGACTTCGGGACCCCCGCAGTGATTCGTCGTCCGGGGAATTGTGCCCCCTTTGGGCCCCCTCGTTACGCCCCTGGATACTGGCAGTCGTTTGCCACGAGGGCGTGGGCGTCTTTTCTGTTTTTCAACTGATTTTGTTGCTGTGACCACTGACTTTTCCATGTTTTTCGTGTAGTAGACCACATGTTTCAGCTGGTTCGCTGGGGTTGGGTTTACCTGAGAGTTATCACCTCAGTTGGAACGAAGCGTCAGTAAAAGTCAAAAGTGGGTAATCGCTGGAACTTCGGAGCGATGACCGATCCCGGGTATAATCGATGACACCAACGTCTCGATTAGAATTCGACTTAAACTGAGTCGCTGTTGCCTTTCATCGTTTTCTACGGAATGCGACTCGTAAGTGCGAAACTGACAGTTTATTTACCTGTTCCTTCTGTCGCACGTAAATAACAACGGTGCGCTACGTTGGCGTTGCAACAATCCCGTGTCGAACTGGAAATTTATTTGTTTGTATGAATGCATCGAGGCACACGTGGTATAGTGGTTGTTATTTATGGTAGTGGTTTAGCAGTGATATGCTGTAAGTTGTTTTTTTCGTTTTACTTTTACCCGAATATGTCATATATCGAATATATAGTTTATTGAAGCAAACCTTTGGTTATGTGAAAAATTCACTTCTTGCCTGTGACGTCAATGCCATCGCCAGGTAACGTTATGCATGACTGATTGGGCGTCGATCTGTTACTCGTCATGCGCATAGTTCTTTCGCTTGATATTTGTATATTTGAAAATGTGTTGGAAAAAAGCGTGTGCGTGATGGGCGAGTTTATGCAAATCAGCTCGAGTGCGTGCAATAATAACTATTGAAGCCTTTTTCCTCGGCTGTTGTTTTCTTGTATACGCGTTGATGAGCTGTCTCGCTTAAAGGATAAACCGCTTGTCGCATGCGCCCCAGTCGCTGGTGAAAGGGATATCTTTCAATCCGCATGGACCGTGCGCTAACTGTTTTTGAAATCAATTCAGCTGCTTTGTTTTGCACAATTTAATTTATCTAAATGTCTTGAATTTGACTGCAAATATAGACGCAGTGTCACCAACAGTTCTACAGTATGATCACTTGACTCCATCGATTTGTCCATAATCCTTTTTTACGGACTTCACGAGACAACTTGAGAACATGGACCAGGGATTGCCCCATATTTCATCCATTTATTGTCTTACACAACGTAACCCTTCTTTGTTGAAACACACATCGGCTTATTTAACAACATGTACATACCTTGAGAAAGGCAACAGGAAGCCTACGCAGCAGGTCACGATTATTAGTTCCAAATTTTCTGTTTGAAAAGATAGTATACAGTCACTTCGATAGAATGTATTAAAATACTTTGACAACTGTGATGGATGTCACTGTAACACCGATTTAACTTTTTTGCAAAAGCTGTTTTTCCTGATCTTCACGACAATTTTATCTCCTTCCAGTCATTTTTACGATACTTTCGTGCAAGCCTTCATGTAAGCTTCATCTTTATTGTGAATTTCTTGATTCAGAAGCCGGAATGCTTTTGAAAAGGTAGAGCAGCACTTGAGCTGACTTCAACTTTACATCTTAGAATCGAGTTATGTGTTTTAGTGCGGATTTGATGGTTGCGCAACCTTGTTAATCTAAAATTATATTAAGCAGTGACGTCGGGTCAGGTTCAATAAAACGATATATCAAAATAGTAATTGAACTTAAATTGAAAAAGCCTGCCGGAAGGTTGACATGAGGGTAATTTACCGAAAAAAAATTCACAGCTTTCAATGTACGCCAGCATGTTATTTTTCCAGTCGCACTTGTGCAGTGTACGAGGGTTGTTTCCATGTTCAGTGACGTTGCGGNTGCACAACGTAGCAGTTGCTGACGTGCACTTGACGCTCGTCGTTCCCAATGTCTAACCTAGCAACCGATCACTGGTTCCAGTTTGAAAGGGTTTCTTACTTTTTGGTCGGTGTGAAGCATTAACAAATTTTCTGTTATGTATAAGCAAACTGTTGACATTTTTACGTTTTATTTTTATTAGATTTTTGTGGTTTATGCGATTTTACAGATGAAAATTCTGGACATGTACTGTACTTTGCTGTGTAACAGATCGATTGAGTAAAAATGTCCATGTGATAATCTTCGACTTGCGCTCTGTGGATCGGTTTGTTCCAACAGTAAATATTATTTGTTATCTCAGAAGCGCATAGCACAAAAGTTTTATCAAGCAATTGTACGAAAATTGTTCTTTGCCACTTTGCTCGGCAATAAGAATTTCCGGGCAGTTTGCGCAAATCGTTTGTGTGCGTCTTCAGTTAGCATTCGTCAAATTCGCGTTGAGTGAACTTCCTGTCTCGTACCTGGCGATCTCCAGGTGACTTTCTAACGTTTTTTCTCCCGCAGAGTCGGAGTTTTCGTTTTTTTTGTGTGAAACGTAATTGCCTACGTCACGACTGACGTCAGCACCGATGAATTCCGTCAGTGACTGATGTAATGACGTTTAACTGTTGCGTGTAGCGTTGATCGGTAGGGTGAAGCGCGATGAAATTGTTGATTATATAATAGATTTATTTCACCGTTGAGTTTGGTCTTATGTCTGTTTGCAGAGTGTAGTTTGTAACAATTAAGATGGAACCTTAAAAGCTGCTTGGGGGAATATAGCGAACCGAGATGGCTTCACAGTTCAAAGTCCTTGTAACACGACGGCTTCCCACTGTTGCGCTTGACGTTCTTCGTGAAAGGTATGGAAAAGCAAGGCATTAAGTCCAAAGTTAAACTGAAGTGCGATTCGAAAACATGTAAAGATCATAGGTCTTTAGGTGCAACATTCCTGCTATTATTTAGAACGCGAACAGGAATGTGTTTTTTATTTGGTTGCAATGTCTACGCTCAGTAAAATGCATACGTTTTTTTTGTTTGCCCACAGTCGAAAGTTGTTCAGCTATTTTTTCCCATTAAACGTGTTTATTGAAGTTATGGACCTTTGCTGTATGGGCAAAACGAGCCAATTGGTTTCTTAAGTTCTTTATTTATTTTACTGTTAAGAGCGTCAGTGTAAAGTTCCTGACTGCAGAGTTAAACCAAAAGTTCGAGATACGCCGAAGACATCTCGTCCATTTATTTTAACTGCGTTGCATGTTTGTTGTCAGATGTGAGATAATTCAATGGAACAGTGATGACGTCGTGCCGGAGTCTTACTTGCTTCAGCACTGCAAAGGTGTAGACGGAATGCTCTGTTTGCTGACGGATGCGATCAGCAAAAAGGTGCTGGATGAGGCCGGTAAACTGATTTAACAAAATTAGAATTCAGAAGTCTCGTGGCGTTGACGGTGTCTTCAACCACACACAACTTTTCTAAACATCACTAGTAAGGATTTACGCCTGCCGCGATGATAATAAATCGAATATTCAAGCACAAAACAAACACTGAGAAGCGTCTGGTTATCAGGCATCTGAAACCGGAAAAGGATCTGAAGTGTACGCTGGTTGAGTGTGAACTGCCGGAAATTTTTTAAGCAATCGCTCCATTCTTAGCGTTTTTCCGAAATTGCATTCTACGGTTCATTCCACTTGCGTTTTTCCACCTATCAGTTGCGTTTTCATTGGCTCGTGATTCAGAACGGTTTTCAGAAGCAAACTGTTCTGAACCACGATCCCTGTTTTTTGAACTTTCTTGCGACGAGTTTCCCTCCATTTGCTTCTTGCTGAAATGTGCCGTTGCCGAGTAGCAGACTCGTGTTTAGATCTATCCACATGGCGCTTGCACGCTCATGAGCCTGGTCCGAGTTAAAAGTATTTAGCGACTTGCTGCGTGCTGTGTCGAGATACCGTGTGAAGTCGCTTGCCTAATGCGGTGCAGAACTTGGAGAACTGCGTAACGCACGAAGACGTGCGGTCTGTCCATACTTTGGCCATCGAAATGAGGTTTTGTTGACCAGGGTTGTGGAGCCGGAGCCAAAAATTTTAGATGGTGGAGCCGGAGCCTGAAATTTGGGTTCCCGTTCAACAGACATAGTTTGTGGGGCAAGCGAGTTGTACAAATAATACACTTGTTTTTAGCTTTTAATGGATCAAACCGTCCTGGATCTGGGGCCAAAAACTTTCAGAGGTTCGAGCCGGAGCCAAAAATGTAGATGCCTGCAGTCGGAGCCGGAAATTTGAGTTCCGGCTCCACAACCGTGGTTTTGACCTTCCTGCCATATAGTTCCGTCCTAAATTGAAATGTTATAGCGTGCATTGAAATATAGATGTAATTTTGATTTGTTTCGGAATGTGAAGCTACCTATTTGGCAAAATTTGGTTTCATGACAGCATAACCTGATTCCAAAATTTAATTTTTGCGATTCTTAAAAGCCAACGGAAATTTCTTCTGTCGTCTTTGAACTTTTGTCACGGTAACTAAGGCCAGACCTGTTTTTTCCCCAGGCGATAAGCTTCGGGTTTTGAGCACAATGTCTGTTGGTGTCGACCACATTAGCTTGGAAGAATGCCGGAAAAGAAACATTGCTGTTGGTTACACACCTGATATATTAACTTCAGCCACGGTAAGCAAGTTTATAAGGCGTTTTGATCAACTTGTCTTTGTTTGGTATGGTCAAGGTTAATCTATTCATTGCTATGATCACGTTGACACACGTACGGTGCCGCCAACTTGCAGTTATACTGTACTCTAAGTGAGTGCGTTTACAATTGCAGGCCGAGCTTGCTGTAGGATTGCTGTTGGCGACTTCCAGACGAATTGTTGAAGGAGTACAAGCAGTAAAAAGGTTGGTTATTGCGTAAAGCTTTTCTTACGGTAGATCGTAAAGTTCCTGTCGAGCTGAAGAACGAAATCATTTTTTTTACTTTAAAAAAAACGAAGAAAATATTGAGCTGGAGTACAGAGACTTCTTGAAGACGTTGGATCTACGCACGATCTCTTGCGCAAATATACGTCGGACTAGTGCAGCTTGGTTAGGTCGAACTGAGAATTGTGCACGTAATTCAGTCAACCACCAGTTTGCCCTTCATGCAAGTGTGCATAAAATCTTAACAGTCTCGCATTAGCAGCTGGTGTTTGTCTAAAATTACCTATACTCGCATGTTCCAGCGGCTCATGGGGGACATGGAAGCCGATGTGGATGTGTGGGCCTACGCTGGACGGTGGCGTTGTCGGTTTGTTTGGCCTCGGAAGAATCGGACTTGCTGTTTTAGAAAGATTGAAGCCTTTTGGCGTGAAAAAGTTCCTGTACAACTCTCAGACAAAAAAGTCAGCTTCGTTTGAAGGAAAGCATGGTGTCTCGTACGGTACTATTCGTTCAACCGTTTTACTCTGCCGTTTGTTTCGTCAGTTACACTTACCGGGGCCATAACTGGCAGAAATAACAGCGAATCTTTTCCGAACGGTTACAAAGCGGTGTAAAATTGTCTTGAGCGCGCAGCAGTGTCCGCTTATACGGTGCGAAGCAGCTCCGTGCTCAATGCGTTGATCTTCCATACCTTAGCGCAATCAAGCTTTTTTCTGTTTGATTGTTGCAAATGAAGTTGAGAGCTTTATTTTAGACCGATAGCAGTCTCTTCAACAGCGATGTGCGATATGGCCAGGGCTGTGGTGACAGGCTGAGGACACCCTTCGCTGGGAATTTCTGGGGCCCTGGTGACATATCCGAAGAAGAACCCTAATGTTTGGAAGCTTTTTGCTCATGAAGAAGCGGAGATCCACTAAAAACAAAAAAAAACATTCACTAAAAACACCATCACCTCTCTTTTGAATAGTTCTCACAATTCGAAAAGACATACCTATGCTTTTGAAACGTGGGGCTCCTGACCCATACGGGCGTCTCTGGTTGGGTTCAGTGGACGCGTGTTACTGCTCTTGATGACCTTTGGTTTACTGGGAACAGTTGCGATGTGTTATCAGAGAAATTAATTTTTTCCCTGTAAAACAGAGATTAGTATTTTATTAGTTGCTGAACCTGTCGCGATTATTTAGAAATCGGGTTGAATCTAAACGTGATGCTTTCGAATAATTGTCTTTGACTGCTGATCGTTGTGTTAATGTTTGCCGCCAAAACAAAGAGTCTTTTCTTGTTGTATTTCAAGATACTTTGAGAGTGCTATTGCCAGTATATCTACCAATCGTGTACTATGTAAGAATATTTGTTATCGATCACTTCGTTTCCGCGATAAACTTCCTAAATTCGAGCTTTCCAGAGGTCGTTTTCGCTTACAAGGTTCATGGCACGTTACAAGAATTTTTTGTTGCTTCCATGCAGCCACGTTCGAAGACTTGCTGATGGAAAGCGACTTTCTTCTGTCGTGCTGTTCTCTCACATCAGCTACAAAAGAGATTTTCAACGAGGATGCCTTCAAAAAAATGAAAAAGTCATCTGTATTTATTAACATTGCAAGGTAAATTCTGCAGCGTTTTTTGTCTGTATTTGAAAAATATGTACTGTTGCACCCGGCCGAAGGGGAAGGCTTTGTTTAAATTTACTGCTAGGCCTGAACAAGCCTATGGTATCAATAACATTTTGCTTACCCAGCGGCCCCCATTCGCTCTTTATGTGAAGCTGGTGATTGTAATGTTGGGTTATTGGCAAAACGCTAAAACTATTTAATTTGGCGAAGCTTTCGCGCTTTTTAAACGATTTTGCTTTTCGCTCTTCTGCCGGCTATTGAACTCGAAAAGGGCATACCTGGATCAAGCATGTATCGCTCAGTTATGAGAGCACTCATATTTTTCATAAGTGTTTCTCTGGATAAGTTCTTAAGTCCCGTTCGTAGAGTCGGCAGCATTTTTTTGCATGCGATGTTCTGGCGATTATGAGACATCTCTTAATTACGTCAACTTCAGAACTGAACTAAATCAGCTGTCTTTCGAAAAAAACAACTAAATACTTTCATGAAATTTCACAGAACTACTTTTTACGGCTAGTGGCGTACCGACGTGTAAAACAGCAGGAGGATGTTAATGTGGTATTTAAAAAAATCTGCAGCATATTTGTTCGTTGCAGAGGTGGTGTCGTCCAACAGGATCACTTGTATCAAGCATTAGATGAAGGGCGTATAAGAGCGGCAGGGTTGGATGTAACGACCCCCGAACCACTGCCCCCTTCACACCCTTTGCTTCAGTTGAATAATTGCGGTAGGTTTCCGTTTGTATCTGCAGCTCGTAGTGTACAGTTTTAACTTTTTTGAGCTTTCGACATACATGCTAATACTCTGACGTCGTGTTATGCTTGCAGCACTGGTGAAAAAGGGATTTTCCATAATATCGATAAAAACTATTTGCCACACACACACACACACACACCTTGCGAAAAGACAATCAGAAAAAACAACAACTTTGTACTAAAAGGCTGAACTGGGTTGGCCTGTGTCCACGCGCGCAGAATCCAGTCATTTGAGCTGCAAAAAGTGGACTTTGGTCATTTCTGTCACTGCAGTAGGAAAGTGGGCCTGGAATGCATAGCGATTATTGACCTCAGATACCTTGGAAGGTTTCAAAATTCACCATTTCATTGCCATAAGTTTCTTGGTATGGCCAAACGAAAACCAAGAGTATCTACATATTCGTTCGAGTTTCACTGTACGTGAGTTTTTGTGTAAGGGTAGTTTGAGGGAATCAGTGGGAGGCTTTAAACCCTTCCCTGTTTCGCTCGGCCTCTTTGTGAATAGATCTAAACTCTAAAGCAGGGATTCTCGAACTTTTTTTGATCTGCGACCCATTTTGAAAAAGATTTTTCTATGTGACCCCCTTGACGGATAGCCTAGATGTTAATGATACCTGTAAACGTTTCATTACAAATCTCAAGAGTCATCTTTTGTCTGTGGCGAAATCATACAAATGCACACAATCCATGAAAGTAACTACTACCACGTAATGGGAACAGTAAGGCAAAAAATAAGTAACAAAAAACAATTCAGTTTATAGAAGTTATCAAGCACAGCTAATGGGATGGATGCACTTGATATTTTTTCACAGATCTTCCAATCGTAGGCTGATACAAGCAGGGTTGAGAAAAACTCGTTTTTTTTTCGAAAAACCCAACCCACCTGTTTTTTTTTTTGTTTTTTTAAAGAAACAAGATTTTGTTATTTTTTTAAAGAAAACAGAGAAAAACCACTCCCACACAAACTTTGCAGTTTCACGTCAAGTTTACGTGCATGCCCTGCTAGTTATGCATCTATAGAGTGTATTTTTTCAATATACGATTTGGTATGTTCCAAAATCACAAAAAGTTTAGATGTAGAGAAGGCAGAAAAATTGGTTAAAATATACCGATTGTGCAGAGCTGAAGAAGATAACCATTAGAACTTACTCAAACTGTTCGATTTATTTTCTTTTTTTCAAGTCCTTTAAATTTCGTTGCTGATCGTTATGTTTGATTTTTTTTAAAAAATACAGATAATTGTACAAGCGTCCTGCTTATTTTATTTTTACTTCTCAATAGATTTTTCAAAGGAAAATTAAAGAGTGGGTTTTTTGGTGGATTTTATTGTTTTTTTAAGTGGGCTTTAAAAAAACCCGGGTGGTTTTTTTGGCTCGTTTTTTACAACAACCCTGGATACAAGACAACGAAGGACATTCTTAATTTTTCAAAAAGGATCGGTTTTGGACTTGATGATTATCAATTTTGAGAATACCGCTTCACACACATGTTGTCCATACGGTTAAGAGTTTATGAATGGCTAGATCTGAAATCACTGAGCATTCATTTCTTGGTCTTATCCAGAAATGACATAAACACTTTTGAAAATTCAGGTTGCAAACTTTTGTCATGTAATAACTCCGCAAACTCAACCTGAGCATGGCAGGTGTATGGCCTGAAATTTCAATTGTGTCTGGTTTGTGGATCCAACTTTTCCTGAATCAAAGTTCAAAGAACTTTTGGAACTGTGTATGAAGCTTTTATCTTTAGTCTAATACTACCCAGTGTGCTCTCAAAGCAGTTAGCTTAGACTAGACTTAGAGTTCTGAACAGAAGCATGCCTTCGTGTCGGANTGAATGCGTGAGGTCAATGTTGGTCAGTTCGTTGAAACATGACTCGTTGTGCTTGGTTGATTATTATCATCTGATAGCTCAGGCAGACATCCTATTAAACAACTGACGGCATGAAGCACGGCATTGCCGTAGAAATACAGTAGAAATATATTAACTGCAGCCCTAGTTTTAATTTTCTTGTAAAGTGTACAAAATTTGTTATCTGATTTGTCAAGCCAATTTGTTTCGGGCCTGCTCCAAACTACGGCCTGCGAGCCAAATCCGGCCCGCGAAGACAGTTCACCCGGTCGCGCAGACATTTTGTCAGTGATGAAAAAATAAAGTTTTTGCGAAACATTTGCTGATTTGGTAGAATGTAACATATCCCGAAACAATCACATTACGTAAGATGTCCGGTTCTCGACTGTTGTGTAACAGCTTATGTGACCCTCTAGTAAAAAAAGTTGGATGTGAATGGAACGCAAACCACAGTCTGTGAGGCAGATGGTCAAGAGTACTGAGCCAGCTGGCTTCTGACAATGTTCTTGCACAACCTACAGCTACTTTTTTCAGTTGGGATGTTCTATTTTCAAATCTATGGCAACTTGGGAGAGGAAAATATAATGTACCACAACAGCTACAGAAAATTTTTAAGGAGAACGTTTGTCGCATAAATCATCTTTAGGGAAATTTAGGCAAAATAGTTTTTGCACCCCGCAAAAAATTGCCCGCTCGCGCACCTAGATGCGCGTGCTCCCTTTTCTGATGTTATGTTTCTTTTTCAGTTATTTTGCCACACATAGGCAGTGCCACCGACAAAACAAGAACTGCGATGGCTGTGTTAGCTGCAAACAACCTTATGGCAGGTCTTCTTAAAGAGAAGATGCCTGCACCGTATCCTTTATAGTTTTGCTGATGTTCAGCGCAATATTGGGATCTCTTGCAACCTTTTTTGAATAAAGTTCCACCAGCTACAGCGTGTGTGGATTTATATAATCGCATTTCTCCATCTTTTCGTTCTTCCCTTGTTCGATGATGTGAACGAGCTCAGATGATGTGAATGATGGATTCAGTCGGCCTATTCGTGTGTTCCTCGATTACTTTAACGTGGTGGCTCTTTCCCAATCGAATATCACGTGCCGTTTCTTTTCGTGCCAATAAAACCGCTAATCCGACAAGCACAAGTTTGCCGTTCTTGATTTATTGACATATCACAGTACAAGAGTAAAATATAATACGGTGGTTAGACAAGTGCAGCGGGACGGTGTNCGGGAAAACGGGGAACATTCAACGTTGAGAACAGTGCGCACACAGAAGTTTATTTTAAACCTTCCGTCAGTCNTTCNGGTATCGGGTTGGTTCTGGGAAAGACCCTTCTTTTGTCTGGAGTATTGGCATAGCAACCAGATTCATCTTGCCACGTGTTCCTACCAATCCTCCGGTAGTCTGCCGTGTCCGTGAACTGTGAATGGCACTTCCTGTATGCAGTCGAGTTGTCCGGGAATTCCGGAGGTCGTTCCTTAATGCAACGTCAACAAAACGTTCAAGTACGGCTATAAGTTTTCATTGAAAAACTAAACGGTGACGTGAACGTCACAACGAAATATTCATTGATAGAGACTGTAGCAAGACTACATGCTTCTACCAGTTTTGATGACTAAAAATGCAACCAAATAGCGTTTCAAATGTGTAAAATCCTCAGAATGATTTTTATCTGTTGGTGTTAAGATCAAGCTGAGCTGAAATATAAAACGACGGTCACCTCGTTACGTATGCAGTTCTGCAATAACAGGTGCAGTTATTACTTTGTTGTTGTCACGGGGGCTTGACAGTGGCAGGTACCGAGGAAAAATCATACAAATGTATCGGCGAACTGCCGGTAGTCAATTCCTGAAGCGTAAAGGTTGCGCGCGTTCATTGCTTGGTTTGCGTCCTTTACGTTCGTGTTCGTCACTGTCATTCTGACTTGACCGTGGCTTCTGTGCACTGCTGTTCTCTTTGCTGAATAAAGCCTTGTTGAGGTCTTGCAGCGTAGATTTTCTGCAGTTTATTCAACAAAGAGAACAGCAGTACATCGGGCAACCCGCCACTGAAAGAACTATCCCACACATCTCGGGGACGTCGCTCACCACAACCCTCACCCTGAACTGTTCAGATAACCCGACCCTTCCATTAATCTGACAAACGTAGAGACATCTGTGGTATGGAACCAACAAATGCAGCCATTGAACTATTACCAGCAGTAACTCGAGGGCCACAGGAAAAGCAGCAGCGAGAAGTGGCCAACTTTTTAGTTCCAACGGGACCAGAAATTTGAACTCAATTTCTGTTGTTGAAGTCGTATTCCTTTGAAGCAAAGTGCTATAAATGAGACTTACCGGTGCGGGCGTGTACGGGTATGGAGCAGCGAAATCCGCTCTGTGTGTGGTTTCCAGATGACTGAAAAAAAATAACAACCGCAATCAGTACTGCAAAAAAATCAGCAAAAATAGCAACCGCAATCAGTTCAGTATTTCGCTGATACAGTATCTGACAAACCCATAATCAGAACGCAAAGGTTTTGTTCCGGTGGTTTATTTCAGTGCGCACTTCTGTGTTAAATGTAGTGTGCACTGAAGCAAAGCGAGCTAAATTGTTGAGCTTAAACGACACCATGTTAGGACCTCAGATGGGGAACATGCAAAATATTTGAGGAGCATTCACCGTTCACCACTGAAAGCCACGAAAAATCCCTGATCCTACAGTTTGTGAACTGTTTTTAGAAAGCTGCAGTTTGCTTGTCACTTGAATGGGCGCAGCTGGAACTCATATTTTACTTGACGCAAGTTTTTCCGTACGGAAATAAATGATCGAAAAATGACATAGCAAAAAAGAAGTGAAAATGCATAAATATTGCCTGTTGACATTGCTTACGAACTACTGACTTCGTGGATTGAATTTGCGCGCAAACGTTCCTTTAAAAAATCCAATTGCGTTGCAGTGAACCTCCCTGAATTTTCGCCAGTCGTGGTGAGCGGCGGAAATCACTGTCCCTAGGCCGAAGAACTTTTTTAGCGCCAAGTCCTGCATTAACAATTGACACACCAAAGAAGAAAGTTTTTGCGCCATCTTCGAAGGGGTGAAAGTTTTACCCAATGGACTAATAAATTANAAAACCGATTTTGTCACCTGTACGCAAAAAAATATTGTTTTCCACAAACAAATAAATCATTGTTTGTATGACAAAGCTGAAACGACGCGAGCGAGCATGTAAGCCATAGAATACTTACAACTTGTCGTGATCAGGGTGGTGTTTGGGGAGAACAGCTCCGAATCCACTCTCCGGTGCTGTCTCTAACTTCCTGCAACATTCAAAAGATTGAAACTCACGATGCATGACCACGGTTATTCCTTTTAAAATAAAGGTCAAAGTTATGTTCAAGGCGTCATCAAAGATCTTTCATCGCAATTCCTCTTCACGCTGAACTGCAATCGAGGCCAAAGCCACGATCAGCTGATTTGACACAAAACGAGAGATAAAAAAACACAAAATAAGACCAGCTGGATTCTTCGAAGCCAAGCATAAGGCCGAGACAAAAGTTTACATGTTTCGGGACCAGAATCTCGAGTCCACTTTTTGCAATAGCCTCAAATGTTTTCTTTACAATTATCAATATGTTTTGACGTACATTATCACGCTAAAGACATTTTGAGGTAAAAAGTTTACTTTGCCACCAATTAGGAAGGCTCGATTACGCAAGAATTCAAGGAAATAGAAATTGCCAGGCCAAGCTGTTGAGACTGAATCCTGAAAATCGTTGATAAGACCGAAATCAACTCAAACACGAAAAATCGAGGCCAAGACACGTTACGGAGCAGAAAGTGATCTTCCGCATGTCTCCAGTAAAGCTTGGCCTCTGCAATAGTCTTTTCACATGGCTTCAGGCTAAATAAATCCTGAATTGGTACTCCATAATAAACTCTCGGTTATTAGATAATTAAAATAAAGTTATAACGGAAAATGACTACGGCAATACCTAGCTGGAGAAACTTAGCACAAGCATACTTCAATCTCGTTTTGAGATGATACAAGAAACGCAGGTTCCCAGGGTAAAATCCCGGCCCGTAACTAGGGGGCGTGAAGCCCCCCTAAATTTTGTCTTCCTACCTGGAAAAATGTGTTGCAGATAGTTCAAACACTCTTGGACATTATTTAAAAATTTTGGGCCGCTCTGAGAATACTCTTCGCTCCCCCTGGTGCCCCAAGCTGGTTACAGGCCTGGTGGTATCTTAGAAAATGCTTAAGAAACACTGGTTGAACACAGCAAAATTTATCATGATACGTATGAGAAGGCCCCACCACAGCAACAATTGCTGGGTACCTGTCAATGTGGGCATGGGGATGCGAGGAAACATCAACCAGGTTCTTTCGAGTATCCCGTTCCATGAAATCATCCTTTAATTTGATTTGTTGTAAAGCAGCTTGAGTGGTTGTCAGAGGTATCTAGGTGGAAAAGAATACAGAAACAGTTTTTGCTATTCAGCTCTATGTGAGTGCCGTTGCGTTTAAGCAAGTGATGGTAGAAACGCATTTCTCGCCACATCAGAAACAAAATTTATTCCAATCAATCTACAAAACAGAGTTTTAAACTGCTGATCTTAAATGATGAGAACCATACTGGCAAGAACCTGTAGGCCTACATGTTCCTAAATATGTCGTCAGGGTTTCCGTTGTGAGAACTTCGTTGACGAATTTTTGGAAATCTACCGTTGAGTGAACTAATAAATGCCTGTGTGGTGTCACACGTAAATACGTGTAATGCAAATACAGTACAAAAATTGTGTAATAAAGCGCAACTGTTTGAAACATGCAAAGTAAATTTTGCCTACAGAAAGTAAAGGACTCTATTACAGTCAGGGCTACACTTGGTAACAATACAACTTTCGCTCTAGCAGTTCGGACATTTCCAAAACTTGATCAAGATAAACGGAAATAAACGGACGGTTATCACGAGCTTGAAGCCGTAACCACATAGTGCAAAACATTCTACCATTTTCTTTTCATAAGCATCGGAAAGTCTATGTAGAAGCATCTGAGTGAAGTTAGGCATAGCCCAAAACTTAGGCTTTCAAAACTTATGAGGGGACAGTATTCGAGCCAAAGTTTTCCCTAACCTGTTTTCTATTTTTGTCGATGACTAGGCATTTTTTCAAATCGAACCGCAAAACGGCTCGTTACACAATCTTTCAAGACAAAAGTCATGGTTCATTTGTTGGTTCAAGACAGTGTCATAATGCGACTTAAGAACAGCTTTGGTATCAAACAGTTAACATTTTGAAAAATGTTTGATTACCACAGCAAGGGAGTTCCGTACTTGCAGATGAGTTGCGATTGAAAGTCAACTGTTCTACTTTCAGAAATAAACAACCGTGGTAAGAGATTACGAGTATCCCGTTGGTCTATTTGCCGGTTGAATCGTAGACACACGAGACGGAGGCCTGGAGGGGTGCGCTCACCCCTCAAGCGTTGCGAAATTTGTGAAGATCAGGAGAATTAGGACTATGCCTTGAATTTTCAAGGCAAAGACACGAGTTTTGTCAGCGCAAAAGAAAAAATTAGAGCAGAAAGGGTAACAACAATTGCGGAATTAAATGTAGGAATTGGGATACTATAGAGGTGATACTTCGGAACACGTGAAGCGTTGATTTTTTGGTCATACTCCGGTTTCGAAAAAATGGATGACTCCTTTTGCGCTTCACTTTAATTCTGGCAAATTTGGATGCAAGTCCACTTTGACCAGAATTCCTTGATTGTAGCCGGCGTTAGCAAAAAATTTTTCAGGGCAAGAAGTTACTACCTTCCTTGAAAAAAGCATACACCTTTATGCGTGCGGAACGTAAAAAAACAACGCTTGCGCCGAGACAACCGAAAACAAATCCGACAGTGTGTCGCGAATTCGGGCGTTGTTTTAAACTGACTAAAAACGAACTGAAAAAGTCAGAAACATTTCATAAGTAGGCCATCAATTCTATTTAAAGGTGTACCTTTTACGCAAGCCATACATGTTTTAGGTTGCCTGTAAAAGGCGGAGCTCCGTACATAGCGGAGCTTGGTTGCGGAGGTTTGATGACGTAACCAGAGTGGAAAAAAGTTGCGTTGCAAAACCAAAAAAGGAAAAAAAGTGAAGGAAAAATGTTGTATCATTGCAACTTAATATGCGTTTCCCCCAAACATGGAATACATGGAAGTTCGCGATGTTTAA
>JGI24159J19872_10001282_pt1 | contig 27099 bp, 16 predicted proteins | sample Ectturendosymbi4_FD_19872 | JGI IMG/M metagenome (IMG submission 19872)
TTTTTGAAATACTTTGAAGGTTAGACTACAAAGGATGTTTGCTTCATAAGTGTTTTGTTGTCATCCTGATGGCCAGTGGCCAGTGTAGTTTCCCTACTGTCAGGATTTTGGATGAACTTACTGCGACCGTGACCACGTGTGTAAAGGAGTATGGCTTGTGACGTTTGCTGGCATGAGGCGGTAGTGAGTTTACACAAAAGTTAAACCTGGACAGCATCTATAGCTTGATCTTTCACGTAGGTATTATTTTGATTGCATTTTACAGCTAATCTAAGAATATATCGTACTTTCTTGCCATGGGTTTCCTATCGGTGTACGAATATGCAGTAATTGCACTTCCAAATCCATGGTATGCATCATGAATCGCAATAAATACAGCATAATTGGAAATATTTGGGACAAGTGCTAGACTGACTCTTGCGCTTACGCACTTCCCAGACGACGGCAGTGCGAACTTTTGCACTTTGGTGACATTACAAAGGAAAACACATTTCACATTTCATCGCCGAAACGTCCGTCGCCGAAACGTCCATCGCCGAAACGGCGGCGCCGAACTGTCCCATTCCGATGAAGAGTACGGCGAGTGGAGTGATTTCAGGTTTTATAGTTGTTTGCTGTGACCCTATGCCAAGACTGTACAGACACAACCTGCTGTTATCGTCTACAGCAAACGATGGAAAATCGCACTCGCCACTTATAAGCGGTATGTACTGTAACAAGGTACGAATTTTTGACGCATTACGACGGTTGTGTTTTGTCCCCAGTGGAACAGGGCGAGGACGAAGAATCGCCAAGAATCGATCTCGAGTGTGCCGACTTGGGTTAAATCTAAATTGTTTTACCTTCTGCAGTAAGGCACGCCCCCATTACCTTCACTTAAATTTGGCATCTGCTTATTAAATGTTTGGAAGCGAGGTGACCCACACAATCAGAACGAGATGTATGCAGAAAATTGAGAGCAATCAGAGTTGATAGATTAAAAACCTAATGCGAACAGAGGGAAAATTATTTTCTAGTTCCCGTACCAACCCACCAAGAGGTATATTACGTAGAGGTATATTACGCATAATTAGGTAAAAATAAATGGTGAACAGGGTTATTTCTGTCCAATGTCTTGGATGCGTCCACTAATAGTGAAAAAAACTGACAGATTTCGCTTACATAATACGACAAAGTTTGTTTGAATAAAAATCACATATATCTGTGCCATGTCGCGCCTTAAAGTCTATTATTAATAGTGCTAACAAATGGGATGATGCAGGACAGATTAAAATGTTTGTTTTGGATTGGTAGAGATTTGTGGAAGGTGGACACAACAAGAGATTCCCTGTAAAATAAAAAACACATTTTGCAGTTTTGTTCAATGTGTGCGAAAAAAATGTTTATTGAGATACATACCCTTTTGATGAAACTTAAGACTAATAACACTGAAAAAATACGAACTTATGTGTTAGGCTAGGATCAGATACAAGTTTTCAGCTTTGCAATACAGTGTAGTTTTATAGTGAATACAGGGTGGGTTTTACATTTTAGTAATGGATAAGAAGTCATTTGCATGATATTGCAATTTAACTTCATCATGTCTTAATCCATCCTTGTCTCAGCATTTGGAAGGCTAGAAATCTTATTACCCCAAATCTCTTCGAGTTTTCAATGGTTACGTGAAGCATAAGCAAATCGCAAATGGCTGAACAGACCTGTTTTAAGGTGAACTGTGACGTCCGGAATGCCATTCAATCTTTGTCTGTGATTCGAATGTAATATTAGTTACAGTGGAGATGCATAGCAGGGTTCACTTCCTTCGCAAATGACTAAGTGCGATAGGCAGCGTGAGGGGCGTAGTCGAGAATCAAAAGACGCGGTTGCCCCAAAATTTTGGACTAAAATTATTGTCTGTTGAACAAAAATTGCCATGAACGCGTAAAACCAAGTATTTATTTGAAATGCTGCGTTGGGGCGGCTGAATGGAATTTTGTCGTGGGGCGTCCGTGGACCGATCGAGGCGTATTGCCCAGTAGCTCTTGGTTGATTGATTATGTGACGACACCGGTGATCATTCAACATCGGAATGTTGTTTTTGTACAATTTCTAAAAAGAATGAAATGCGAAAACTTCTTGCTGTAATTTTCAATCACTTGCTGTGATTTTATCGCAGATTGTTTCGCAGTTTGTCAGTGCCATTTCCTGCAAAATAATACATGGTTCTCTATGAAACAAAACTGCGGAAAAAATCTGTTTGCGTAAACGATATTGATATGAAAATTTTCGAGTAATGCTGGTTATAAACGAAGAAACGTTCCAAAAACGTTTTCGTCACATCCGTTTGTAAGACTTTGTATCCTTACAATCTGGGCAACAACCTCTTGTGAGTGTAACATTTATTTGGAAGTACCTAACATCTTTATATTTGACTGCGCACAAAACGATCACGACCTTCCTTACTGCACACAGGCTGTTCGTTAAGCTGTTTTTGAAAGTGTCAGTCTCAAAGAATGAAGGAAAAAATCGGAAACAAAAATCTGTAGTTTTAGCACTTCAGGAAAGAGTTGTATACCCCAGTTGTTCGAATGTGGAGAGAAGCGAAAGATGTATCCAGTGTAAAGATTAACAAACCAGAATGAAGAAAGAAGAACGAACAGTTTTAGACACCTGCCGCTGTGACAAATCAACATCAGCTATTTTTCTGCAAAATAGACATACTTGCTGAAATTCAACGATTGTAATCTTGTTTTCAACAGAGTGTAAACAACGATTTATGCGTAAACTTTTCACTATCAACCCTACCATATGTAGCTTTTGAATCCACATTTGCCACAAATAAAATTTCACAGAAAAAAATCAACCAACTAACCACACTCGTGACTATGTTCTACCAAAGCAATCCAGCATGTTATTATCAAGCATTCAAGTTCGCGGAAATATNAGCCTGTATTAATGGCAACAATATTCTAGTATTTATGTGACATACATCAAGGCAACAATTTTTAGTGGCGAGCGCTGATGTCCTATATACACAAAAAGTTGGAAAGCAAGACTAGGTGACCTTATTTCGTTAACCGTCGGCTTTCATGCCTCAGATTTTCTGTTGCACGAAATTCAAATCTGTATTTTAGATGCCATATGTAGACTTGAGTTTCTTTCATCCCTTATGTATATCATGAAACGCAATAGTAGGGAAGATTCGAGTTCAGTTTAGCAATGTCCTAACCATCTGCTGGCAACCGGGTTTCAGAAAGCAGAAAATTGTTCGTACAGGGCCAGAGAAGAGGAGTGTTGAACTCATATCTATTTGTTTGGTAACTTGACTAAACTCCTTCAGTTGAACTTAACCAGAGCAAAACGTACTGTTAGAATCATGTTTGTAAAACATCTGTTGGTACTGATGATATATGTGTGTTTATGCCCGCATAGGTGGTGCTCAACGTCTTTTGAATTCATGTTGCATTGATGCTACTGAACGCAAAATTGTTTTACTGCAAAAAACAGTTTTGTGCAGTGTTTCATTGAAAGCAGTGCAAAAAACGTAGCACCAAACGTTTGATTTGCGCATCGAATTTGCTGAGCAAATCAAATACTTCAGTGTAATGATCCATGTCCAACTGGAGAACGAAGGTGGTGTACAGAGGCAAGTAAAACCACTTTACTGTAAAAATGCTAAAAGGCACCTTCGCTCAGTGCTGAAGTGTAGGAAAAAATCATTTGTGGCTGATTGCATAAAAGTATATGCCTAGCAACTGCGAAACAGCCGTACACACTTTGGTATTATAAGACTGCGTACAAATTATGAAATCTACGGCTATTCGCATTGCATTAAGTGTTCGTCAGATATTTCCCATTTTGCAAGATATTTGATGCCAAAATGTGAACAAAAGTCTATGCATTGGTTTAGCGGTGTTCCTCTTCATTCAAAATTTTTATGAGTTCACTTCAAATGTCTTGTACTTTCTACAATTCTTAGATTTTTTAATGATGCAGCACTTCTGTATGATGATGGGAGATTGCAGTAATCGCTGGCGTATTGTTTTTATGTTTGTTCTTTTTGATTAATCAAACCTCCACTTTGCGGTGTATATACATTACAAGCGTTAGAATAAGCAGCAAAATGGTTTGAACAGGTAAAAATGGGTCACCTTGAATTGAAAAAAATATGTTGTTTTCAAATTATATCGGTCTGTCGTGTATATGAGCAAAATTTATCACGGGTAATTGATTAGGGCTAATTTTATGCTAGTGCTTGCTATATAAAAGTGTTTCGTTACCAACTGATCCAATTTGATCTGCTTTGTTGTGAAAGTGATATAGCATTACATATCATCAGCCTGCTTTGGCACTGGTGCTGTAGTCAAAACGTCTTTTTGACATTCTTGCTTTTACACAAATCTGCTGCCGCTCCTGTACGCTGCTCAGCATCAAGTGTGGAGTGGTGCGGTTTAACGCAAGTTTGTTATGAGTGAGAGTCATCCAGAAACTCGATTTTATGCCGGAACGAAAGTGCAATTCAAATTTAGAATCGAAAATCACATGTGTTCTTGTGCATGTGATACAGGAATGGAACACTAAGAAAGAAAAGTCAAGCAGTGATCATGAGATATAACGCTGTGTAATGCAGCAATGTTTTGCAGAAGAAACAAACATGCTGAGTAAAGTCAGGTTTTCATCGATATTTTGGTAGGTACCGTATGTCGACGCGATCCACCGTTATTTTCACCTCAATCAAAAATGGAAGCCACGGGTTATTAACAGTTGAGTGTTTAACTCTTGAGCCAATAAGCCTGATATCTACCACCGTGGAACTTTCATGAGTCACGGGTTTATGTGGTGCAAGCGCTAACCCAGTGGTCTTCAACGTGGGCGAAATCGCCCCCCAGGGGTGATTTTATGCGGTGTGGGGGCGATTTTGTGATTTACGAGATCTGCGGGGCGATTTTAGTTTCCAAGGGGGAGATTTCTGCAGGTTAAAACATACTAAAATTTTTTAATTGATTCTAAAAAACACTATTTGTTACTTTAGAATCAAAGCAGTTGATGCACTTTCGACTCCATGGTTCGTAACAAAGGTTATAAAACACATATCGGGCTGGTCACGTGACAATCAAACTAACATCGTTCTGTTATAAGCTTCACTGCAAAAACTATCCAAGACCCCTGAGATTGTCACTGGTTGGGAGCCAAGCATTGCGGTTCTCACAAAGATTATGAATGTTCAGATATTTTGTTGAGTCTAATGTTTAACATAAGATAAAAGAATAGAGAAACTGTTGCACTGAACAGTTTGCTATGTCGGTTAACCCAATCGTTGCCTGATTAACGTCACGAAAAGGACATCAAGCAATAACATTTGCCAGCCTGTATGCATCAGCACGTGAGATTTTGGACGCTTCTCGTATAGTATGCATTTAATTAGTATTATTATACTGATATTGATTGAAAGCGACCAATACTGTTGTAACTATCAGAGAATACCCAATCGGTCAAACTCCATTTTTCCAGAGGAAAACTTCAGCTTTTTCGAAGGTAATAAAAATGGCCCAACAATCACAACATTGCTACCACTAACTCATAGCGTCGACTCTCGCGGCGATAGCGAATATTAATTGCAAGTTGTCGTCTAGTTTAGCCTAGTTAATTTTCGTCGTGAATTGTCACAAATCCCTCCAACCATATGTATTATCATTAGATAAATTGCCTTGAAACAAGCCTTCATTGCCTTCGGTAGAGCATTGCTGAGCCATTGCTTCGTAGGCAAAAATATAACAATCCGTTATTATGTGTTTTTATAATATTTGGTTAGTATCTTGAGTAAAACAATGTCGGGGTACGACGTATGTTCTGTTGTAAAAATACTGGAAATACGACTGTTGCGAGACGATTTACGTGCCAGTTAATGGCTAGTAAAACTAGCAACAGCTAGCTGTAAGTTGTAAAACGTGCTAATCGTGTTTTTAGTCCGTTTGATAGTTTTGCTGTACTGTGGATATAGCTGTACTGTATTCATCTGACTTATGACAGAGTATAACAGAACAGTGGGATAGGAAAGGAGTAATTTAGACCGGCGAGTAAGCCCACTCAATCTTGGCTAAACTGAGGGGTCCAAAACATCCTTTTCGCCACCTGTTCTTTGAGGCTTGCTATGAAGTCATTCCGTAGTTGAGATCACGCTGAAAGTTACATTGCGTAGAAAGCTACTGGGTGAAATATCTTTTTGCCTGCTTGCTAGCACAAGCGAATGCAATTGCACCATTCATGAGCGTCATTGACATCCAAAGCGATGATGAAGCCCGTGCTATATTCCATACATACGGATGGTCAAATTTTTGGATTAAGTGCAGTGAGCGTTTTCCAGAATTTTGTGGAAAAGTGAAGCTATTATTACTCACATTTACCACGACATATTTTGCTGAGCACATTTTCTGCCAAGTAGTACATACGCGTAATAAATACCGCAATCGTTTTGACATGAACAAGCCCGATGAAACGCAATACGACTTAAATTGACTAGCTTGCAATCTGCTTTGATAAAGCTTGCAGATAAACCCCATCGCAAGGTTCGCATTAGTTGGAAGCAGCTATTTTTTTGNAAATAATAACATTTACTCTGCAAATGCATTTGCATTCGTTTTGTGCTAACTACATTGCCCGTTTATAATTCATTAGCACTGAAATTATTTTCAAAATAAGATAATATTTTCAGACATTATAGGTGCGTTTGGCAGAACCTCCATGAGAGATGATCGCTTTGAGAAAATTCCAAGGGTTAGAGTGACTGAATTTTCCAGCCATCAGTGTTGTATTGCTTATTGCAAACCGCTGGTTGGAAAAAATGAAACAAGTGCTCTCTGTGCACAGCTAAAAGTATTCCTAAGCTTTCAGTTGGAAGACTGAATAAGTCTTTAGGCAGTCTAGCCGATATGCCCAATTGGAAGGTTTGGAGAAAAGGTTGGTTGTCATGTGTGTAACTAAATGGCACTTAACTCAACAATTGGATGTTTAACGACTTATTTTTAAACAGATTGTGTTTCAACTGTGTTTAATGTACATTATTCATGAACTGTACATCTAATCTGAAAAAGCACCAATACCTCTACAAAGAAGAATAACAAAAGCAGGCAAACAACAAGCTATGTTCCCTGCATAATAGCCACATTCATTCATCAAAAGGTGCCACGTTCATCATAGCTTTTTTAAACAGGTGCAAAGATAAATTTTTGTATTTTGGACCAATGTGGTTACCATGTCACTCTTGTTTTTTAGGATATTAAGATTTTACCAATATTGCTGTGGACTCTAGAATGAAATAACCTTGATTACTAGCATATCTAGTGTAGTAGTTATGAATATCGGAGGATTTCTGGAATATGCATTTCATTTTTCCTTTTTTTCACATCCGCCTTTCCTCTGGAGAGGGTCGCGGGGCAGCAGCCTTAGGAGGAATCGTAATACCTCGCGGTTTTCCAATATACCTCTGATAGTTCCGCTGGCTCCACACCAAGACGGGACAAAGCCAGGTCGTAGAAGTAATCACGTTGCGTGGTCCTTGGTTCACTTCTGGGCCACTTTCCCGTAGACGAGGCCAGCATGATCTTTGGAGTAGACCATTGAAAATACTGGGCGGAAGCCCGTCATGAAATGTGAGCATTAATTTGGCCAATTTTCAATTTATATATGCTGTAGTTTTAGAAATTATAACGTTTTGTATATGGGGCCTACATTTCTGTCACAACTACTAAACGTCGTGTTGCGCATTGTGCTGCTTTGTTTAACGTTGATTGGTTTTACATGTGAAGTGGTTGCGGATCCCCAAGCTGTAACACAATAAACATATGAGTGGTTGTATGCAAAACTGTAGTAAAGTAACTAGAGTACTGTATATTGGTATCTACTGTAAAATATTTCTCGTTACATAAATCACATTAGATGTAAAAGTTAAGTTTGCATCAATATATCTGATATGCGATTATCACTCTAGTTTTTCATTGACGGCAACGCCTAGATACTTCACAGGGTCCTCACTTTACATCGCCCAGAGCAGTGGCGTAACTGATGGGGGGCGGAGGGGCGAATCGCCCCCATGGTAAGATAAATGTAAAAACTGGTACCCCATGTAGCTCATATTTCTGTTTTCGTATTCTTTTGGTTTTCAGGAGGTTGTTGTTTTTGCGCTTTTCGGAGTATTTTCCGGTGATTTAGGATTTTAGTATAGCCATCCACATTCGGATTCACTATCATTTCTCACATTTTTTCCGAGTGTTGGCTAGTGGGCCCCCTACAGTGGCAAGTGGGTCCAGTCCAGCTAAGGTTTGCCTCTGGCTCAAAACTTTAGGTAATTCACATTTATTTAACGACGCACTTGGCATCCCCCAGAGACCAACAGGAAAAGAGTACGTGATCGATATGTTGGGTCCAGGCTTAGCTGCAGAGGTTGCCACAGTGAAGAAGAATTTCTCACTTGCCTATCAGTACCCCCCACGTTTTCTTTTCATGTGTTATCTGTTTTTCTCCGAGGCAGTAGTATTTTGCACTTCGTTTTTTTTATGAAGTCCTTACAAGCTCTGTTTGATGTTTGTTTGAAACGTATGTTACCATATGATGACATCTCATGTCAGACACACACCAAACTCAATTTCTACAGCCGAAGCCTTAAAAACAGTGAGCGCAAGCAGCAGTACTAATTAGGAAATCTTACCAGTTCTATTGTTTCCACTAATGTGTTATTATGAAGCTCACGATATATACCAAGCTTGCTTGTTTGCAGAAAATTCTTTTGAAGCTCTACCGCCACAATAAATTATACATGATTTACGCAGTGTTATGACCGGTCTTAGAGAATTTAAAGCCGAAAACCACAGGCAAAGTGCATGGGTTCTACTTTATTACGTTGTTTTGGAACTTTTTTAAATTTTTATTTTACGTGTTTGTGTTGCCATAATGGGAGAAAATGGAGATATGCGAAAAGTATCAGACAGTTGAAGTCAGAGGATAAAAAAGTTGGATAAAGATGGGTATCATTTGACAAAGTTACATAAATTGTTTCTAATCAAGGCATCTAATGTCCTGACGAAATAGACAACTTGATGTGGGCGAACACTTGCGTTCCTTGGGAGGTAATGAAAAATTTGATAGGAATCGTTGTAGGCAAAGCGACGGCGTTGCCTACACTGTGTGTATCTGCACCACAGTTGGCTGGCATACATTATAGCGTGCAGTAGGCACGAAGCAGAGTGTTTTTAATTGCAGTAGGAGCACTGAGCAAATGCGCTTCTGAGCTTGTTAGTTGCACAATAAAGTGATTTCACTTTTCTCTGCGTGTCAATGTCATCTTTCAGTGAGGCGTCATCATTCAGTGTCATCTTTCAGTAACTCTATACCAAAAGTAACAAAAACGGTCAGGGCGATGCGCATGCAATGGAGCAATTTACATTTCTCCCTACTTCCCCTTGGTTACGGGCCTAGTTGGGGTAACTGAAAAATAAATGTTCTATTAAAGGAAAACTCGCTTCTAATATCATGATACTGTAGCATGCAAGCTGCTGCCGCCTTGTGTGTGTAGATCAATGTTGGGTATCGAAACGTCCAGCTGCTCTGCTACTGTGGTGGAAAATTTTCGAATTTTGCAGCACTCCACCTCACTCAAAACAACGCTCCGCCAACTGTAGCTAAGTTCCGGATTTTATCCTTAGTGACTTTAGACTATTTCTCTTTCTTGATGATGATTCCCACCGCGGTGATTCCCTGATGATCCAATTCTTTCGACGATGTCCATGTTTCATGGCCTAAAATAACTATGAACTGGGCGGTAAAACTACCGTCCCGTTGTAAAAATTTTCCGCCCAGTGTCACAAAATTCTAACCACTGGGCGGCACTGAAATTTGCACTGCACTTCAGAACTTCACTACACTTTGTGGTTAGATACCTGAAAACCTGTGTGAGTCCAAAAGTCGCGTATTCCTTCAAACTAAGCCCGACATCTTGATATCGTAAGTTTGGTGATGAAACAAAAACCATTCTCAAAAAGCATGATGAAACAAAAAGCAAACAAAAAGCATGATGAAAACACAAAAAGCAAACAAAAAGTATGATGAAACAAAAAGCAAACAAAAAGCATTCGAAGTTACAACTTCCGTGTGATCAACAGTAAGGCAAGCGATGGCATGTGAGTAAAAAACGTGCGAAAATCTATGCAATACCACTTTACAGATAATTTGAGCAGGCTTTGTAGCAATCTCGTTTCAAAATCTCGTACCAAATGCTTGCACACCATTTTGCAGACTTAACACGTTTACCCGCCAAACAGGCAGTTTTAATCTCATATAAATAGCTACCGTGTTTGTCCTACCTTCACATTCCTTTAGGTAGCTAAAGATAACGATGGATCTACGGATTCACGGCGTTAATAAGAATTTAGAAGATTACAACGTCAGTTTAAATGCAATGGCTTGTCTTGTCGCTGAAGGCTATATACGTGCGAGGAAATACTTCAAATCAAGAAGCTTTTCCTGATCTGGTAGCCGATCACTAGACGCCTTATCTCAACATGATTTGCTAGCACTCTGTTGTGGTACGCCGAGGCAAAGAAAAACTTGCATTTTTGAGACAGACAAGTTGCGGGAAATTCGTAAAGGTGCAATTACAATTTTAATTGGTTCACGAATTGCGAGCTTCACCGTGTCAGCTTTGCATCGGCGTTACTTGAAGGACTCTGTGCAGTCAAACAATCATTGCTTTGCGCAAGTTTTGGCATCGACATCTTTGCAAACCGCTCTTCCAGACCTTACACTTGTTGCTGCGATGCAAGTAACTTTTGCTCAAAATTAAGGCAAGAGTTTTTGTTATTGAATATCGTTTCATGAAATGAATTGCATTTTTATGAGATTGTGCACATTTTTGGCACTAAACAATTTGCGTAACTAAACACAACAAATGGTACTTCTAACTGTAATTCTAAAACTTCTCTTCTGATTTTAGACATGTTTCCTGACCAAACTCTTCATATCTTTGTAGTAGATTTCATCCAAGGTTTTCGGTGTTTATTTTGTTTTGACCTTGATCATTCGAAAAGCACATTTCAACGGTTTATGCATGCAAAATTTGTAAGAAAAAGCGGCGTATACTGAAAAAATTGATAGTTTAGTGCTTTTTGAGGACACATCCCTCTGTCATAATTGCATAGTGTATTGCGGGGAACGCATTCAAACTTTTGAGAGTTTACACGATGAATTTTAATATTCAATATAAGCTTAAACACAGTATTAAAGTAGCATAGCTGTCGCTTCTTCCTGCACGAATATTTTGCGAGATGCAGTGCTGTAAATAAATTTCTGTTGAAAGAGTTACGATTCCCTGTTGAAATTTGATGCCTGTGTGCGTTGGTTCAACGCCTCGCAATGTTAAAATGCTTTGGCGGAGAAAAACAAGGATTACCGTAAATAGACACACCTCTAAACTTTGCAGCCAGAGAAAACAACCGCTTTTGCAGGAGACATGCGGAGAGCGCCAATTCCATAGAAGCTTCTTTGCATTAATCACCACTTTGTAATGACTGCTTCAAGTGGTGAAAAAGTCTGTCTTGTCTGTTATTGCTCATTTCCTAGTACTACATCAAACGCTTGTCAAAAACGAGAAATATAACTTTTTATTCGGTGCAATTGCTGTTTCCAAGAAGAGCTTGCAAGATAAGTGCATGGAAGACTTGATTTTTTCAGGTGACTTAATCAAACCAGTGTCAGTTGTGGCCTACTCCTGGGCGAGGATCTGTACCTATGCAATTATTCATCGACACTTTCGGCCATTTTGTCAATTTGGAGAGAAAGTTTGAGCTTTGCATGGTGCAATTGCACATACATGCTTTGATAAACGCCAGTCCTACTTTCAATTTAGAAAAAAATTACCTACTCTTATCATTTATTTTTGCATGCCATGTCGTAATATTTGTGATGTGATGAAAAACCTCTTACCCATTTAGCAAATACACTCGAAGAGCAACCTTACCTGCACTTTCCTCAAGCAGTGTTTTCTCCGCTAATTTTTTGAACTCAAAAGAAATCGAAGTTCGGAGCGCGTTCTTGAACAGCCTCAATATACCTGGTTGTAGTTTTTCACCGAATTGAAAATCAAAATCAATGGGCAACTCCGCACCTTTCATGGTGTTGCCATCAGTTGAATAGACAGCCTCTTACATTTTGTTGAANATGAGCGTGCTACACATGAGAGCATGATACCGCTTTTATCGCTTCCCATCAAAGTTTTGAGCACTTCAATNAAACTGTTTTCTACTAGTTGGCTGGCTTAAATAAGTGAATTGGTGGGGATTTGGCATTATAAAAACTTGCCACCAAACCGCGTCTTGTCAGAGACAGGTATGGTCTCCTATACATAATCTTCTTTTATGGCAGCGTACAATGTGCCACAAAAAATTGAACGCCAAGTGCTGTAGTTATGTCAGTGGTTGACATGTCTCTAAATGGCTCGGATGACTCAAAGTAGTCTTGGTGGTCATGGCAACAACGATAGACAGACTCATAAATGAACGAATCACTTGATGCAAATGCAGTCATGACCCTTGAAAAACTTGCATCAAAACGTTCGATTGCCATTTCGATGAATGACGCTGAAACAGCTTTTGCCAGCCATGGCTTAAAAGGTGTCAACAAAGCGTCCAGTGTGTCTGAACCAACAATAGGTTTTACAAAACTAAACTGACCTCTCAGTTTCCACCAGTAACCGAGGCCAAAACTGAAACTTGAAACTTTTAACCTGGCGAACAGTGTCTGCGGATAGGTTGTCTGTAACCAGTAACCATGCCGAACCAGTTAATATCAAGCAACCGGATTTGACGTAATCAATGTCGTAACGAGAAATCAGTGACAAAAGATTTTTATCGTCCCAATCACGAGGTCAAGAGTTGTTTCTTTCAAGCCAAATGTTACCATGGGGTCGGAAGGATTTTTTCCAAGCGAGCCAACAGTGATGAAATTTCATTTCACCAACTCGAAACTAAGAGAAAAACATTTTGCAACTACAAAGGCAAGAGGAAAATATCAAATTTTAAACCAGGGGGGCAAGTCCCCTTCTGCCCTCCTCCTTCCAACGACCATAAATGTGACCTTTAATTGCTCCAACGCTGTGCCTCATAAATGTTATGAGTGTAGCTGGCATCTGGCGACCGCTTTTAGGTCCTCCCACCGCAGGCGCAGGAGGAAAGTCTNCCGCAAATGAAGTCTACCGCAAATGAACAAAGTCTACCGTAAATGAACACTGCAAAAATTGGAAAAAAACTCTTTGAATTAAAACTAAAAGTTTGAATTTGATCAAAGGTCTTTTGATTTTTTTGCGAAAAAATGGTTTAGTATGACCTTTAGTTGTACTGATAGTTTCTTTCCTCTATAGCTACGTACGCACACATCAATTTCACGTGCTGTTTCTTTCATCTTGACAATTTTCCCCTTTCAATTGGCATTCTAGCATATCCCCAAAAGTGGCAATTGGGGTATGCGTATTTTTCTGTCCCTTTTCGGATTGTCTCTACACATCGCGTTACACACAGTTAGTAAAACAATGTTTAGCAGGGAAAATTGCGCTTGCTTTGGCCCATTTCTTGTTTGACCAAAGAAAAAGTTTCCGACCACACGACTGTCAACACCAGCACAAGGACCACGCCAAAGTAACAACTCCCGGATATAGGTTAAAATCTGGCAAAATTTTTAGGATCGATATTGAGGCTGTGCTACTATCAAGAGTTCAAAAATGAAATCAAAGCCAGAAGTACAAAAGCAAGTGAAACAGCAGCTGAAGTCAAAACAAACTAAACCTTTTGATTAGAAATGAATTGGACAACGAAAACTTTCAGTAGTCTGCTAACCACTGGGTGTTGCTAGAGACTCAAATAGAAAAACAAGGTGAAATTAAAAGGATATTCTTGTTAATTTTACACAAGCGCACGAGTTGACAAACTCTCTTTGTGGTCACAAATATTAGTCTCCGTTGTCCTCGTTTGGCATGCTCTTCACTAACTTGTACCAAATTAAGCGCTGTTAATATCGGTCAAACGGGTGCTTTGATAATTAAACAAACAGCTAAACGCAAACTCCCAAGTGATTTTTGAGTGACAATTAAAAATTGATAAAAAGCTCAACTGATGAAGAAAAGCCGCAAAACGTCATAAAAATGTGCCAACAGTTTGGTGGCTATGCTGCCCACCTTCATCAAAGTGAAAACAGGATTGGCCAAGCCTTGTTTTTACCTAGCCAATTTAATTTTACTCTGGTGGAGGTAGTCTGCATGGCTACCGAAGCGTTGATACGTTTGTGTAACAACTTGTGTGAAATAGGTAAGCTTTTGAAAGCAGATGATATTTTGGTGACTTCAGAGCTGCATTAAGATCTTTTGCGTTGTTTTAATGCCCTTACCCTTCCAGCAACACTAAGTGGAATGTACCCAAACAAAGAAGCACTTTGACAAGTAAATTTGTTTAAAGTTTTCAGTTTTGTTAATTTTTTCACAAGTAGAAAAATTGCATTAAACCTGTTTTGATCGCACAATTAAAAAAATTGACTTTTTGATACTGCACAAGCCACTACTACGTTTCATCATGCAGATTCAGAGCTAAAACTAAAAAAAGAGTTTTCTTTTCAGGATCGAGTGCAGTCTGCGCAAAATATCGTTTTAATCTCCACTTGGCGCAACAGCTGATTTTGCACACGAAAAATGTGGCGTTTTGCACACGACACCTTCTCAGACATTTGCTTGTTCTGCAACTTCTTCTGACGCAGTTTTAGAATGTCTCGCCGTGTCCTGCTTTGAACAAGTCACGTGCGCACCAAGACGCTGCCAGATATAAACTGGAAGAGGGAAATTTTAGCAGGTTGCTTGGAAAAACGCATGTTCATCAGGCGAGGATCCAACAGAAGTTTTCAAAACTAGAGTTGCTATAAGTTGGTTCGTTGAATTATGTTTTCGCATTGATATTGAAACATTTGTGCCTACACTTCCAATATCAAACGTTTCAAAAATCTTCCGCCAAAGCCCTGTGACCTGACGAAATCACTACGGGTAGGACTGGGTCACAGAAGCACGAGTCGACTTTTTCACTGACCGTCCAGTAATTATTCAGACCTATCACTGCCCATACTCGGCTGGGACATTTTTACTCTCAGCCCATTTAGGTTGACCTTAACTTGTTTTCTTGTATTTTTAAATGTTAAATTTGAATTTTAATAATATATATTCAGTGTTTCTAAAGCATATGGACCCATGCGCGATAGAGATGGTCTCTCGGAGATTCACACGTGACGCTGACCTCTATAGAAAGGCGTACGCATAGAATAAAATGAAGTATCAACGGGTGTTTCAAAATAACACTGCTGGAGTCATTCACGGCAGACGTTTCTACAGCCGCACGGCCAATAGTGGTTTCAATCCGGCCAGAAATTGGAATTTGAAACACTTTCGGGCCCAGCCCGGCCCTTGCAGACCTTTGCTGGACAGGGCCGAAATCACTACGGGCCGTGTTGTGAAAACGCCTGAATGACTCCAACAGTGCTTTCTGAATAAAGGTATCAACGGATGATCTGTCTTATTCTCGGTACATACATTTATGTGCGAGTGCCCTAAAAGATCATGTTTATCGTGAATTGGTCCATGACCTTTACAAGAATTAGATCTATAAAAGATTTCAACGTAAAATTTTAATATACAAAAGAATTAAACATTTGCCGGGGTGAAATGGGTCGCTTTGCTGCACGATCCAGACCGGGTTTAAATTTTCAAACTGAGCTGATGGTGTGTCGGGCTGGCCTGAATCATGGCTGGCAAATGATGAGCATGGCTATAAAAAGTCGGCCCGTGCAAGTCTCCACCTCCAGTTTTAGAAAAGGAACGGGAGAAAATAACCTTCCGTCATCTGAATAACTCGCATTGTCTTCATTTATTCCTTTCTTTGCGTCTATTTGGTTTGCTGCATTTTGCACAGAACCCAACTTCTGAAAGGCGTCCTTCACCTGGATTGCTCAAAGGGTGCTACACTCAGTTCTATAAAGAGTAGGGTAACAGATGGGAAAATGCTCTACTAAAAGCTTTGTTGATAGTTTCTCGAAAAACGCACAAGCACAAACGTGCTAATATTTTGTTACTGCAAAAAGAAGTGCGGGAACACCTCCCTTAAAAAAGTAGAGTGACCCACGGAATACGCCACTGGTTATATACTGTGAATGTATCAGAATGCTACTAAACGTTACTCAACCTATCGTTTAAAACCCTGACTCTTCACAATCAANTTTTCATAGTTAACTCTATTGTTGAACAGTACAAAAAAGTAAATTCACTTACTTACTTTTTCATTTGAAATTTTGTNGGAAGAAAGTTGCGCTTTGTTTATATTTGGAAAGACATTTCTTGCTTCATGCACGCTTTGCCTCTGCAAAAGCAGGTATATTAAATGAGTTTGTTTCATGATTGCTAAAATTTTCATGTAGTTTTATGAATTTCTGCTTTTCAACAATATCAGCTTCAGCTAGACATCTTACAGACAAGTCTTTGAATTCTGAATTAGCACATGATAGGGCATCTTTTAGGGCAGCGCTCCCCAACTAGTGGGTCGTGGCCTTGGCTATCGCTTTCGGTGGTAGCACTAGTCTAACGATAAAAGCAAAATAAACGAATGAAAGAAGATGCATAATGTTGCACTTTCGGCGACCACTGAGCACGTTTGTCCATTTCAGTTTATTTTTTGAATCGTTGCGAAAATGCATTTTGAACGAATTCTAAGCTTGTGCTTCGCCATCTGGAAAAACCTGCATCTCGGTTTATTAATTTCGAATGATTAGCACATATGTCAGTGAATGTTATACTAATAACAGAGGTATACGCGCATTTAGTTGTTTCAACTTTTTCAACCAATTTAGACTAATTTCAGGGGGCTGATTTCGTATCTGATGTCAGTTTTGTTCTGTCACGTCACAGTTTTGTGCAACAACATACCCGTGGTTTTACGAAATTGTATACTTACGAGTAAAGTAGATGCTCTAAAATAAATCCAATGCGTATTTCAAAATCCGTTCCTCTGTCACTGTGTGGTTACAATTTGAGCACAAATGGCAGACAAAATGTCATACTAGAGAAAATAACTCACATACAAGTGACAGTACATCAAGTGATATTGGAGGTTGGGGTGTAAGCGCACCCCCAAAAGTTTTGATTTGTCGAAACTCCGAGTAAAATCGCTGAAAATTTGGGCAAAAATTGTTCCCAACGTTGTTTTATTTCAAAAAATGACACCCAACATTTCCAGAAAAACACACGAAGACCTCTTTCGGAGGTCATACCAAAAAAAGGTCTTCATGATTTTGTGGGAGAAATTTTGTAGGCAAAGTCCCACAAAACTTTTCAGGCAAGTTTGGGAGAATTCGGGCAAAAATCCTTCTCGCACCCAAAATTTGCCTGCTCCTAAACCTATGTACACCTACAGATTTTCAAACCAAAACTTGATGGTATCCAGACACAAAAGAAACAGAAAGCCATTTTGATCATGCTACAATTAAGAACTTAGAAATTTGCGTTTCAGCGATTTTCTGTCATGTGATTTGTTAGGGCAGTCTTGTTTTGAGCTCCAGCAATAGTCTGCCATCGTGTGCGTGTCCCTGCATCCTTGATAACTATCTTCCACAATTTTGATGTCCTGGTGAAAACGTTCACCTTGCTCGTCACTGACATCACTCAAGTTATCTGGAAATTTGTCTAAATGAGACTTCAAAGAATGGAGCTTGATGCTTATATTTCCTCCTAACAGGTGGTAACTTGCCAACAACTTTTTGACCAAATCTTGGTAGTCAGATGATTTAGTTTTCCCAAAAATATTGTGTGCAGCAGATGAAAAGCATTTGCAGAACCATCTTGAATGATTCATGTTCTTTAAGCTTCACTGCATATCCAATTGGTACGGGTCCATATTTATTGCCATATAAGTATGAATCCATACCTACTGGACATTTAGTTAAGACTTCCTTTCGAACTATCTATGAAGAGTTTCCATTCTTCATCTTTGTGTGGTGTCAAATCCATTGCCTGTAAGAGGGATTTTAAATCATGGAAATACACCAGTCCATCACTGGAAGCAGTGGCGTGCAGAGGTGTGGCGATGCCCGGGGCGACTGCTTGATTGGATGCCCCCCTACCAAATTCTAGTATTGAGCAGTGGCGTTTGGTGATCATTGTTACAGGATATAAGCTGTTTGTGACCTCACAATATGACGTCATATTCACGTTTGCAAAACAACGTTTTAGCGAAGTTTGTTGACACAACATGAATATTCCAGGACGCCGGAGCAGCGGTAGGGAGGCAGCCCCGTCGCCACCGGGGGCTTTTGGGGGATTAGCCCCCCACACAAAGCTCCAAGACCCATCAAATTGAAATATGAAGCACTATAAATCGGTGGAGTTTTTATCAAATTTCAGAATGTCAACCCCCCGTGAACAGATGTAAGACCCCCTGTTGAAAACTTTCTGGCGACGGTTTTGTAGGGAAGGGGGAGCAATAAAACATTTGTGGGCAATGGAAACTTATAAAAAATATCGTTACCAATTGTATTCGTTTCTGTTCATCAACAATGTTTACCTCAAACAAATAGGCTAACAGAAATGATGGAAAATCATTCTGAATTTTCTGAGTGCCGAACACCTGCAATAAATTTGTTTCAAGTCGATCTTGATAAGCCATGAAATTACCCATGATACTGTTATGAAAAGCAGTGGTGTTTGAGGTGGGGGTACAGGGGTTGCAAGCGCACTCCAAAGTCTTGGTTTGCTGATGATCTGAGCAAAAGCCCTGAAAATCCGGGTAAAAATAGCTCCCAACGATGTTTGGCTTCAAAAAATGGCGCCCAAGGTTTGCATAAAAACCTTTTTTTTGAAGACCTTTTTATGGATGTTACACCTAAAAGAGATCTTCATGATCTGTGTGGCAGAAAATTTGTGGGCGAAAGTTGCACAAAAAACTTTTCGGGGAAGTTTGAGCAAATTCGGGCAAAATCCTTCGCAAAAATTTGCCTGCTCCTACACCGATGATGAAAAGGCACCTCCGCCCCTGTTACCCCTCTTTTGAAAGGGCAGAAGGGGAAATGCCCTCGCCATGTCTCTATTCTCCGGCTTCCCTGTGCATATTATTCTGCACGCACTCTCTTTACTCGTTGTAAGCTACAATGTGTCATTGCAATGAACATAAATTATCAGCGGTCTCCTAAGACAGAGCAGTTCAAGACTGCAAAAGTATCCGGCAACGCTTTGAAACAGGGGAGTAGAACACACTCAGTGCTACGTCAGCGCAGTTCACAACTGCAAAAATACAAAGCTGCACGAATGTCTGGTCGAATAGCAATCATGAAGGTAAGCGGCTGGGATGGCGGACACCCAGGGTTGACAGTTGGAAACTTGGTAAACTACACAAAAATTGAGAATACGGATGAAGTAGGCAAAAAACCTTTATTTTTATTATGTGGCTGTTATACGTACAATTATTAATGGAAGAAAAGTTACGGGTTGCGTGAGCCGTTATGATCAATCCTCCTGAAATGGCAATTAATGACGAAACTCGGAACGAAGCACATATTGCAAGCACAGGTGTGCGACTGCAGGCCCGTAACCAGCTTGGGACACCAGGGGTGGCTAAGAGTTTTCTGATTGGAGCCCAATTTTTTTTAAACTATGTCCAATAGTTTTGACCTATGCTCAAAACATTTTTCCAGGGGGGGCGAAAAATTTTGTAGAAAGGGCTTCGCCCCTCCTGGTTACGGGCGTGTGCGACTGTATTAGCACAAAAAACGACACGGGAAACTAGTGATGTATCATAAAATCAAATAGGACAGTTATTAGGACAGCTTTGAAATTTGGCTCAGAAATTCAATCAAACGTCCATAATTATAATCAGTGTTGATATACTTGGATCCAACCAAAAAAACACCAGACTTTTTTAAAAAACCCACTGAAAAAAACAATCAAACCCACCAAAAATCCCACTCTACTTTTCCTCTGAAAAATGTACTATGAAGTAAAAAATAAAATAAGCAGCACACTTGCACAGTTAATTGTACATTTTTAATGAATTAAAACGAACAGTAATGAAATTTGAAGGACTTGAAAAAAAGAGAAGAATCATTCGAACAGTTTGGGTAAATTCTATTAGTTATCTTCTGCAGCTCCGTAAAATCGGTAAATTTTAATCAATTTTTCTGCCTTCTCTGCATTAAAGATGTTTCTGATGTTGGACCTTGCCAAACCATATGTTGAAAAATGCACTATATACTGTGGACACTGAACTAGCAGGGCATGTAGGCTACATACACATGACGTTAAAATGCAGAGATTGTATGGGAGTGGCTTTTCTCTGTTTGCTCTGCACGTTCTTGCCAAGCCTTGCCACTTTGGAGTGAATTGACCAACAACATTTTGCGAAAAAAAGATGGGATACATTTCTTTACCCTCAAATTTGAATGCCATAATAGGTATAATAAGTTATTATTGTGTAATTCTGAAAATGGTGATATTGCATGATGCAATAAAAACAACTCAGAATGGGGTTTTAGTATTTAAAAAAAAAGAACGGAAAACTGTTTCTTTTCAAAAAAACAAACCAAAAAATTGGATGAAAAAAACAGGTGGGTTATTTTTTTCAAAAAAAACATTTTTTTTTCTCAACCCTGATTGTCTTTCAATCCTTTCTGTGATTTTCCCTTGATCGCCCGATCTGGAATAAGTCACGTCACTATCAGTTTGATTTGGTGTGCGCCGCACATTTAGAGTGTAGATTCCTGGTAATGAAGAAGCTGAGAATTACTGGCATTTTAATATATAAAAATTGGTGTTTAAAAACCCCAAAGCCCAGATGAAACAGGAAAACCCCAGATCTAGTGAAAAATCCCCAGCAGTGGTAACACTGATTGTGACTGTTTGTGCCACAAAAAAAGTTTGTAAGCGTTACACTTCGCGTTTTTACACAAGGACTTAGTCTCGCAAAATGCGCAAACATGCGCTGCGCTGGTGTTGGCTGACTTGTCCACACCACACTCGGAAGTAATTCCACAGTCTGATGTGACTAGAACAAGTCCCAACTTGAAACAAAAACGCATTGTAACCTCAATCCCTGGTAGAACCGACCCTCGGATTTCGCCGCGGCGACCTATTTCGGTCAAATTAATTAGTCGCGCAGCATGAGCGAACCATGGCAACTGTCACTGCGCAGAAAAGGTCCGGAGCCGGAGTTGCTAAATTAACCACCACCTCCGGCTCCAGCTAAATTTTAAAAGCAGCTTCGGGTCCGGCTCCACCGAAAATGGCCCGGGAGGCTCCGGCTTCGCAGCCCTGGTCACGGGTTAGTTTCTCGTCAAGACAAGCCAGAACTCCATCACTTTCTATTTCTTTGTGAATTGAACAGTATGTTCAATGGCGTTCACAAATTTGAAGAATTGCTGCAAATAACTTCGATTGACGATAACGAGTGCATCGTCCACGTAGTGTTTCCAAATTTTACGTTGGTGGTAGAATTCTGTTATTGTTTTATTTTAAATGTCTTCCATGACTAATTTCGCTGACGTGGGAGACACCGGTGAATCCATTGGTGTCCCAAATATCTGTTTGAAATATTTTCCTCGGAATGTGAAATATGACGCTTGAATACAATGATCCAGCCCCTCACAAACCTCTTGTATAGACCAGTTGGTGAACAAAACGTCACACAAACCCAACAGTAGTTTTAACTTGAAATCAGTTGAAAATTGAAAAAACAGATAATGTCTGCAAGCTCAGTGCTTCACGTTATGCAGGCCCGAAACAATCAAGATAGAAAATATTGTTTAAAAATCTCGACTTGCGTAGATACGACGTAAAACGTCGTAAAAACGTACTGACGATTCTGTGGCTGTGCAACCAACCTTCACCAGGGTTTCAAATGGAATAAAATTTTATCTGGTTTTAAGCAATTTTTGCTTACATCTTGGATGGTATTCACTTTGTATGTCAAGGTAATTAGGAGAGGTTGAAATCTGCAAGCAGTTATGGTAGTCACTTTGGTTTTTGTAGCGTAATTTTTTGCGTAAAAACTGCAGTTGTAAAGCAAATTTGAATGATTTCGATAAAAAACTTGGTCTAGCAATTTTGCGAGATTCTACAAACTTTTTTTGGTTGCATGGAACGTTTGCGCTCCCTGCTATCTCGTCTCCTGTAAAAGTAAGTACCTATAAAATTTGACTTGAAGTTGACTACTCTGTTGAGTATATCTACATACCACAGATTGTAAAATGTGCGTACGAAGTGGAAAAGTAACCTGTGTTTGCTCGCTTAAAACAATAATATTACGAAAAAAGCAGGATTTCTTTGGACCAAAGGTGTATGGAAAAGTTTTCTTCAGAGGTGGGGAGTGAAAAGCGAATCCCCCAAAAACGTTTGTCGCTAAAGATTTTTGTGGAAATAGCTTCTGCATCATCTGAAATTTTCCGAAATTCACGAAATTTTTCCCTAACGCAATGAAGTGACGAACAAAAATGCGGTCATTGTTTTTTTTCTAACCAGTTTTTTGAAACAACGCAAAAAGGTCATCACCCATTTTTTCCACATTTACACGCTTCATTCTGTATTTGTCCTTACCCTGTCTGCTCTGGCTTTGTCCTCACAAACACGTCCATCTTCTACCCTCAAAAACAAAAACGCTTCCCTCACTCGCTTGATTTTAACACCATATATTGGGGCAATATAAGGGGGCGGAACCCTGCAAACCCCTAGTTTCGTGCTTTTATACTTAAACTGATAAACATTACGACAGCAAAAAGCAAAAGCTGTTTGTTAACTTTCCCAGATAAGGCCATAGAAGAGATTGATGATTATCATTTTTCCTCGCATGTTCTTGCAATTTTATTTGTGTAAAAAGTTTTTTGTAGGCAGTAAATGTGAAAAAATGTACTAGTAGACCTCTCTTAAACAAAATATCATCAATATGTTTAGAAAATAAACCACTGACCACGTCAATTTTGTCGCACTGAGAGTGGAGACATTCGTCATAAAATCCCTTCCAGTTTACCTTTACGTGATTTCTAGTGGAAACGTTTTGCATGCATTACGCCACTACACTGCAGCCGCAAAATGTATATACCACTATATTTATCACACTGTCAAAGAAGATCAGTGGACTTCCAAGCACCAAAAGAGCTACAAAAACAAAAAACGCTAATTTAACGCAGTGGTTCCCTTTTCAACCACGCCACCCTTAAATATTGGTCCTTTCTTTCAAGCCCACTTACTGTATATATCACGACTTATATCACACCCACGCCGTGCATCTTGACGAGTTCAAGTTCAAATTTTCAAAATAGTATACAAACCCACACCGTGCTAGAAAATAAATTTCTAATTTTAATGCAGGGCTGGCACCTTTTCTGAAAATTTTTGACGCACTCCTGCAGAGGCCCCAAGGTTAAGAGCCACTAGTTTAGTGCTTTCTTGACTTGATGCTTACAACAACTGTTCCATATATTTGTTTCCTCTGAATGTGCGACTGATGTTATTTCAAAACAAGCAGCTCTTGTAGTTAAAAACTGTGAATAAACTTTTATAATCGTTTTAGTGGCATGTTGTACACGAACTATCGTCTGCAGTTTTACCGGGCCTGTTAGAATCTTCTATTCTTGCTAGTATTGGGAATAATTTGCTAAATTATTTTAAATGCTTGTGGCAGGCGCACATATAGGCTTATGTTTAAAGTGAGGATGTCGTTGTCAGCATCTAATACTTGTTAAATTTCCTCTTTACGTATAGTGAATCTCTTGTTGATCAAGATCTCAAGATATGGTAAACATATATAAAAAAATATTTGGAAGTCAAAGCTTAGTGACAGCATTACAGCTTGCTTGAATATAGAGGTGCAACGTTATTGCAAGATTTTCTCAAAACTTAAAACCGCAAGTGAGTACTATTGCATGAGAATTTCCACAAATATAATCGATTCGTTTGGTGCTTGATGAACGTGGTTACGCGCAAACCCTTGGTCGCACCACTAAATTAATCCCCGATCCTGGCAAAAAGATGTGCAACCGAATCTTGCTGATAAAACAACAGGAAGTCTTTGTTTGGTGTTACTGCGTCATAGATCTCATGACTGAGGTGACCAGACTCGTGATCGAGTATAGCGCGGCCGGAAGGAGTGACCGGCGGTGGCGGCTTTTTGCTGTTGGATTGCTTCTTCATCCATCGGCAGCGTGTTTGTCATCAGGAGAGGTAGTTTACAGTAGAATTTGTTGCCGTAACGGAGTTTTGGCCCTAGTATTCGCATCCACGCCGTCTTGCCGGTGAGTGTCGTGTCGGTTTTGGCCTGTCACTGTATAGGTTATTATGTTTCTTGTTTGTCTTATGAATAATGCACTGCGCGCGTTCTTNTGCAGTGTGCACGTCAATTCTAAAACAGGAGTGTCCAACGTGCGACCCGCGGGNTGTTTAACATGGCCAGCGGATTTGATTTCAGATTGTGTTGCATACGGCTCGCGGAATTTTTAACATTTTACCTCGGATCCCGAGTACAAGTAGTAAACCAGGATTGTAGAGATTTCCTCTACCTGACAATGCTACGATTATAATTTAGGCAGCATCCAAATATTCGTGATGTTTCGTGGTGAGGTTGGAAGTCGCTTTGATTATATCAACGTGTTTGTGGATGACAATAAGAGGCGTAATTTTTCTTTTCGTTACTGTTGGATGAACATAAGCGCAGCGCAAGAGTCAAAGTATTTGGAAATTGTAATAGTATTTTAGGTCTTACAGCATCATTGCATGTGTTTCAATTCCTTCTCATGGTACTGCATTGCTTACTAAACCAACTTCTAGTAATATCACGGTTACGATACAAAGCATGCTTTTAGACTTTTAGTGGAACTATGGCGGCAAACGTGATGGTTCTGAAAATCTTTTACTTGCAGACTTCCTTCGAGTCGACATTATTTTACTGTTAAATAGTGAAATTAATAAAGACATGTTAGATAAAATACTTTGTGCATACGCGTTATATAACTGGTGATTGTGACACAGACAAATCTAGGGAGGAGTGAATGCATATACCATCCCTCTTGAGAAAATATAGGGAATGATATCCCCAACCCCTTGTTTTTACGTTCCTGAAGAACATAACATATTTTCTCCAGTTTTGCAAATTCAGTAAGGACAACGAGAACATAGGCTGATTATTCTGAAACTCACCAAGCATTTTGCAAGGTCAAACATATTCAAAATTTGTCTTAAGATCCAAAGACTACAGACATAATGGTGCTAAAACACAGTTGATTACTAAAATTATAGTAAATAGTGGTAAAAGATACACGTGGCAGCGATGGACTGCTGTTACAAATGTACTGTCCATCGCATTAAAAGTTTCGAAGTTGCACTCTTTTTCAAAACAGTTTCCTTCTTTGATCAACTTTTCCCTGTATTTCGCAAACTTGTAAGGTGTGAGGGTGCAAATGCACCCCTTTTTAACTTGACTCTCGTTGCAAAATAATGGAATAGACTTTGATTGGCAAAACACCAGGGCTTGCTTTGCTAGCTTGAACCACCAGCAAACAGGTTAAACTATCGCAAACAGGTTTAATAGTTTAATTGTCGTAGCAAGTGAAACGTTGGAACGGAATAGCAACAAGAGCGCTGAGAAAACATTCAGTGAATTTCTATGCAAAAATGATATGTGTTTTTTCTCCAATATCTTTTCAGATATTGCAACACTGTACTAACTGTAACAGTACCTCAAGTAAGTGTAACTTGTAGCCTGAAAACTTGCAAAGAAGCATTCCATTTTAGTCCATAAAAATTGCAAAAAAACAACATGGTCGAATTTTTTCATATACAAGTTTTTTGGGAAAAGAGATTATTTCTCTTCTATTTAAAAATGTTAAACATGTCTTGGAACCTCGAACTCGACGATGAGCATTTGAACTGCAAACGTTTCCGCATGAGGTTGTTCTAGAACCGTGGGGCGTTTCGCTTGGATGGCGTTTGTTGTCGCACCGGCAGCATTACTGACGTAGATGTAATGTTGGCGGCATACGAGGATTGGCACTCTCTAAGATTGGGAACAAAAGAGAACATACATGATGCAAACGTTGGTGGACTGTCATTTCTTTTCACTAGACACGAAATGAAGCGCGAAACGCGGTATTTTGATCAAAAGAGTTGAGGTTGGGAGGTGGTCATGGCGACTTTCGGATACGCGAAACTGGAGAGAAAATCTGCAATGAAAAATAATCACCAATAGCTAAAACTTAGTTTGTCAATTTTGGAAATTGAACCATTTCCTTCAGTTCATACAAAACAGCTTTAATCGCCATGAAGCAACTCTGTAATTGCTTAAAATTATTGTATAGTTTTTCATAAACTGTTGTAGGACGAAACAACTCTGAGGCAACCAACGTCCGCAGTTTTATCCACCCACCGCCAGATTGTCACTCAGAGCACGACAAAGGCAAATCTCAAAAATTTCTATAAGAATGTCCACATAACTTGCCACCGATACGTGCTGATTATTATACAGTCNTGATCACGANACAGCGAAATGCGCGAATGCGATGATAAATCATCTCTTGTTATTGACTTCGACACCTCACTTGAAATCACTTTGCAATCGCACAGAAGTTTTTCTTGCATATGCGCTGACGCCTTCTTGATGCCGTAGGCCAATGATCGGAAACCTAAAGGGGAGCAATGAATTTTGTGAAGTTGTGAAGATGCAAAACAACTATTTCCAGCTGGTGAAAGCTGTCGGAGTACGCGTACGTCCTAATTTTGGACTTGTTTTAATTGACACATTTTAGTTTTAAAAAGCAATATTTCGCAAACGGACGTTTATTATGTAAGTTTTTAAAAATGTAAGTGGATAAAAAGCAAATGTGTTTTGATAAATGCTTCTTTCTTGCCATTTTGGAATGCCACTTAAAACAGAGAATATTTCTGCATGATTACTTTTTTAGGTCCCACATCACATCTGGTAAACACAACTTGATTCATGTGGTCTTTTACTACACTGCTTCAGGCAGGCTAGTCATATCGCACAACAAACCTACCTGGAACACTGGGAAAATGAGCTTGAT
>JGI24159J19872_10001283_pt1 | contig 27095 bp, 20 predicted proteins | sample Ectturendosymbi4_FD_19872 | JGI IMG/M metagenome (IMG submission 19872)
CTAATTCTCGATTCTGTTTTTCGCAGGAGTGACGAGTTCAACGGCCTGAACAGAAGACGTATGAAGAAGCTGCTGGAATGGGTTGTGAAAACAACTACGTTGCAGTTTAACGGTTGTTTTATCGACAGGTCGATGGCATTTCTGTGGGCTCACCTATAGCACCGCTAATGGCTGACGTATGCATGAACTACATTATAGATCAGGCCTTGGGGGTGACACCACCGGAGTCTCGACCAGACCTGCTTTGCCGCTACGTAGATGACCTGTTTTTACTATTTCCTAACGAAGAATCTCTCAACAGGTTCTTTACCAATATTAATTCTATTCACAGGAATATTTTCTTTACCAAGGAGCTAGGAACTAATAATTGCCTCCACTTTCTTTATGTTTTAATTGAGAAAACATCAACAGGTTTTATTACTTCTACCTACAGGAAACCCACCCATACAGGTCTCTACTCAAAATGGTCGAGTTTCGTTCCGTTGCAAAGGAAACGAAACCTTGTCAAGGTTTTCAAAGTACTCGAAAGCTTCAAAGCTGGTTCTCTGTTAAAGACTTAGTAGTATTGTTTAGTAGTATTACTATTTGGTTAGTAGTATTACTACTAAACAAATAGCAAATCTGTATGTTCATGGAAATATTGGAAATGTTGATGAAGTTTTACACGAAAAAATGTACATTTCAATTTCAGCGCACTTGCGTGACCAGGGTCAGGTATTCTTTCTTCAATATGTTTATCGACTCACCAATCAAACACGTTTCTTCAATCTCCACAACACTTGATCGATGAGATTTGGTCAATGATGGATGAATAACAAAACTCATATGAAGCAAACTTCCTACAGCTGGGATTTGTTGATCTAAAGCCTTTTGTGTCATGACGACGACGACCTCGTGTTCTATGCATAAGTAACAGAAGCGCTTTGTTACGGTTTGCCATAATAGCTTCACGAACAAAGGCCGCATCTTATCGGCCAGCAAAGATGGGAGAGAGCTTTTACACTGATGTTTGCTCACCAGGCAATCCTTGCGTTTGTCCTCGTATATTGTCAAGAGGCGCACGCTCACTTCTGTCGGGGGTGAATTTCACACCGGGTGGTCTGAAATCGTGCGCAAGTCGTTGCAGTGCGATTGCTTGATGTTGCTCTACTATAGTAGCAGGAATTCCTTTCTGCATGCTGCTTGCCTCCAACAAATGAGGAAACCTTTTCGAGAAGCAAAAATTTAGTGCGTGTTTATTTGCAAAGCTGTAAAAACTGTCAAGGTGCAGCGGTGTCTAGCACCACCACTCTGTCGAAGGAAGCATATCAGCATGACATGACTGGAGTAGATTTTACCTTGACATCGTCGTCGCAAAATCGTACAGGTACACATGGCTTACCAAAACCTCTGTCAGGAACGTCTGCGGACAGGAGGGTCCAAAATTAGCTTGCAGCTTAAGCGTAAGGTAAAGAGCTAAAGGTCTACATGTATTACGGTTGTTGCAGATACAGAAATGCTAAATAGCTTTTGTCAGGAGAAGCTCATTGGTTTACTTTGGTAGCGAGTGAGTGAAGAGAGCTGGCTAGTGGCTACCTTGGGAATTCTGAACTAACAGCTTGCGAACGCAATAGAGTCAAGACTTGTTCATCCACATTCCACTGGAATTCATCTGCAAGAATCAGGCGTGTTCATGAAAAAAAAATTTTTATCCAAATCACCATGTATTACACGCATTCATATTTTAAAATTACAATCACACGCATTCATATGTTCTGCTAAAAATGTCTGAAAGTGTATAAATGTTTTTTGCATTTAGATTCAAGTGGTTCCCGACTCGAGCATTGTTTTCATTCGCACGTTTTCAGCAAACACTGGATAAACTCTTGACGTTTGCAGCTGGATCAAACCATATGCCAGATTGCTTTTGTTCAGAAGACGTAGGCCTTGCTTTCACCTACATGAAAAAACACAATAAAACATTGGTAATGAATTAGGAAATCGTAGGTTTGCCATCATTGAAATTTTGAAAAATAAGCATATGCAGTGAGAATGACTTACTGGAGCTTCCATGGTTGGAAAACATCAAGTGAACTTTCGGAGAAGTAAAGAAAAAACATATAAATACGGAACGTAGTGAACCGTATATTAGAAGATATAGTTTTCGGCCAATGTTGCATACAACACATACATTTACTTAAATACTGGCAAATTAACTGTAAATTTCTTTAAAAACTGGTATGTTTTTGCATTTACCCCTGCTTGGGCCACGAATACGGGCAAGAAAGTAACATTATTTTTCACCTCCTTCATATCAGTATAATGCGACCTGACAATAGGAACGGTTGTAGTGCGAATGTCCTTTTCGTAAAATTGGAACATTGCAGAGACGCCCATAGCCTGCTTGGCTTACAAAGTATTGGTTATTAAAATTAAACATTTCACGTTCCAGAGGTAAGTAGTCGTCAAACTGGCAGATACTTGCAAAAAATATTCATCACCACATAGTTCAATACAACGTAGGTATGTGGGCATACAACATGCAGCGGTAGTCGTTCAGTGAATGTATGTCGCACTGAGTAACACAACGAGTGGGACAACTTTTTGTTTTGAGAAAAAGGCAGACCATAACAATTATGACGCAGTCGACCCGTGAATCGCTGCGCAAAAAATAAACCTGCAACGTTTTTGTACAAATAGTTTTGCATTTAGCGAATTTTCAATTTTTATGCTTGTTCGTGTTAGACATGGTTACAATTTTGTGTTTACAAATATTTTTGTACACTAACGAAATTGCCCGTAGCTTACTCGAAATCCAACATACGTCTGAGACGACATTACTGAAAAGAGTAAAACTACTTTCGAGATTCCTTGCCTTTTCCTGTGCATGGTTTAATATTCGATCTGAAAGAAGTACCAAAAACATTTTTTTCCGTTTAAAATTTCATGCTCAGTGACATGGAGACAAATGGTGCAGAGTCTGCTTTTGCGCTGTGAGTCATGTGGCAATATTGTTTTTAATCCAACCACATTGTTCTTCTGCGAATGGTCTTTGCGATAGTGATACATGTGCTGTGTTCAACTGAATTTATCTCTTGCTTAAAACACTTTGGCAAATTCTGGCTGCAATTAATTCAGCTGCATTTGGCTGAAGTCGTTCTATTAAACTACATTTGGTATTTATAAAGTTTAACCATGAATACAGATATATTTACACCACAGAAGTTGACCATGAAAAAAGCAACCATTTGTTTGAAGGCATGTCAAAATGGTTTTCAACGGGGTTGAAATCTTACGTTATCGAAGGAAATTGCATTCAATAAAATTAAAAATGCAGATAAAAAATGCTTTTTTCTGCAGGGAGATTACTCACGAGCTTACCCGGGTAACAGTAGTAAACAAAATGTCTACGAGCCTTGATAGTGCATTTTTCAGTGTCCAGCCACGTTCAGTTTACAGCGCTCTTCAGGATAGGAAAAAGCTTGATGAGAAAGCATTATGGTTACGTTGAACTAGCCGTCGCTTGCGCTCCTTGACCCAGTTGATCGCTGCGACATTTAAATCTGCTGCTAAACGCCAATTATAGAGCCCACAATTAGCTGTTTTTAAGACGAATAACAACATCCTGTAAGGCAAGATCACACGGGGCCGAGAGCGTTGCCACCCCACGAGACCAGAAAACATATTCGCGCTTTTGCGCTCCCGTAGAGGAGGCTCTGCTTGACGACAGGGCCCGAGCAAGAAAAATGCAACTAGGCAGTAGGTACGTGCGTTGGTGCAAGGAAGTAAAAGTGTGAAGTGTAAAAGTCTGCTTTAACCTATACTTTTTCCTACAGCTTGTAGCCAGTTTTATTTCCGTTCGAAGCTGTGCGCCTACGAAAAAGTTTTGTGCTTTTTGAGCACGACGAGAAATGGAAGACTATCGAAAGTTTCTCAGTCGTGCAGAGTATTTTGGTCATGTCTAGTTGCCTGTCAAATGGCGATAGGAACAAACGTCTTGGTAAAACATCAAGATATTTTAAAATGTACATTTTGTGAGATAACAGTTTTTTAACATCATGGAGAGGACTGGATGTTTTATTATTTAGCAAGAAGTTTCTAAAGCTGGAAATTATTTTGTTTTAGGGGCAGGTGATTTATTTTTGACATATAGATATTTACAAATGTATGATATCATTACTACCTGTTTCGTCTTCATGCCTGACTGAATTGTGTCGCACGTAGAGTTTCCACTCGGGAACCAAGGCGGTCCAGGAACAGTTAATAGTGGAGTAATTTAGAACGACCAAGCATCATGGAGTGCTCAGGCACGTTTTATGTATGCATCTTTAAAATTTAACAGTTCTTACTTTTCAACAAAATTAGATTTGTGCAAATGAGGCTTTCAGACGAACAATGCACTTAGACAGTTGGGTTTCATTTTTTACAGTCTATGCTAAAGCTTGATTTTAATATTATCACAGTCGAAGTAGAGCAACTTGGCTTTCGTTTCAAGGCATGCATACGGAGATAATCCCAATCTTGTAATGAGCTCAAGCAACCTCAGTTTTCTGCATTTAAAACAGTTTGCCAATTTTACTGCCTAAACACTTCCTTTTTTGTGGTGGAAATAGCAATTTATGCAAAAATTTCAAACGTTGGTTAAAATGAAAAAGCAAATTTTCTTCCCTGTGTTCTCATCAAAAATTCTGAAAAGTTTCATTTGCTTCAAGCAATTCATTAAGCGATCAAAGACTGACAGATGTTACTCATCCCTTGTCGTTAGCTCACTGCTCTATTTTCTGTGGCTTTGAATGTCCATAAAAATGGACAAAATGCTTTCAAAATGAGAGTAGTTCTGTTTGTAACAGTAGGGTCTCGAACAACTGCAGGTGCACTGCTCTACAAGAATTCTAATTACTGTCTATGTTTGCCAGAAAGTATTTTTAATGAATTTAGAAAACAGCGTTTTAAATACCACCACTGACATAGCTAGCGCTAAATTGAAAGTTCACTTAATTGGAGATTTTTATCTTCGCTTCAATTTAACACGTGTTCGTTCCACTTCACGCTGTTGTTCTCAAAATAATGAATGGTGAGACTGTGAAAAAATCGGTCACCCTCTTTGAATCGTCAATTGTCCCTTTTACACATTTCACAAAAGCTGAAATAAGGTTTGCTCATTAAATCTGCTTTGAAAAAAGCACATGTGATTGAGTTAAAAAGACCAGTGTCTTTCTTTGAACAGCACGAATAAACAGCATTACCTTTTAAAATGTAACTGTTGTTTTTTAAAACAACTGTTTACAGCCGTACATCCTTAGCCACTTTTCAATTTACGTCACTAGTAAAACGGTTTTTAAGTTTCTTCATTTCGAAAGTCAGAATGCGGTTGTTTGTTTTCATAAAATAATGACATCGCGCTTCCATACTTAAATGGTCGTGTTTTCTTTTTATGGAACAACGTCAACAGGGAAAACACTCACGGAGCAATGTGAGTTTTGGTCATAGGAGTTTTATCAATGTTTCCGCAACCTAATTGTAATGTAATTCGCCTTTGTCCAAGGATCTGCCGGTCGTTTTAAATCGGAAAAAAATGGGCGTGTTGCGAAATCATTGGTTTTTGTTGAAGTGCAAAGTGAACTTCTTCCTTATTGCAATGAAGAAGTCAAATGGAAATCGGATTGGTTTATTTTGTTTGCTTTTAATTTTTTGCAATTTTTCGTCTTTTTGTCTAACGTTTTTCGCTTTTCCGGCAAATACAAATTTTCACAATTAAGAAAAATTGCAAACATCCAACAACTCTCTTGTTTTTGCTTTTTTATGAGATTGGAAAATCTCGTTACACCTTGCTTAACCGGTAGCTATTCGGCATGAAATGTTAGACAAAAAATCGAATTTCAAGTTTACCGGCATTGCATTTTTCCGATTCCTTTTGCGGGTAAGCTTTGCGTTACAGAAGACACGCGGGAGACAAAAGTAGAACATAGTAGTATGATATTTTACAAGCGCAAGATGCAATAGACGTTGAAACAAAATTCCGACTAAGACTTTCAGCCCCTAAACTTTGGCCACATCATTGCCTTGATAGAGTTGGTATTCCACTGAATGGTGAAGTAAAGACGATCTCGTTTCTCGCATTTGTAGACCGAATGTCTGCTTCGGCGCCACACCAAAGCGATTAACGGAGACACTGCACAAAATCCCCAACTTATTCTTCACAATTCACACTTATGGGGCCGTTCTAGAGCGCTTCTCACCGGAAGTGTGTACGGGGTGGTGCGAAGATGGACGCTGCAAACCACTCGCATTGTCTGACAGCACAAAATATAAACAATGCAACTTTTGTTATTGATTTATTACATCAAGTTTCGTGCGAGCTACAAAAAAATCAGCAAAAGTTTGTGTTTTATACTTTTTTTTATAGCTAAAACTTTGCTCAGACTTTTTACCTTCTCCTTTGTATTGTTTTTATTCGGACAATTTATTGCATCGTGAGATGATGATTAGTAGTTTTATGGACAAATCCTTTTCCGTTTGTTCATTCCACAACTGCAAAGCGTCAGGATCAGTTTTGCAAAGCATTTTTCGCATCTAACGATAAACAGATATTTAGCTGTGTTTACAGTGACGTCCGAACGTCACTGATATTTACTTTCTCTTAACAAGAATCAAGCAAGTGGTCCCACGCTTTAAATAAAACGTTGCAAATGTTTTCATTTTTTATCAGTTAATAACTATTCCATTTCACTATAAAAGATGTGATATTGGACCATAAGAAATGTTTTCAACTAAACTCATTTCGCAATATTCGTCAAACTGACTTAGTTATGTTACATAATTCTTTGACCCATGCTTTTGGCTGTTACGTTGCTGGTGGTTTCAACAGGCTTTGTAAAGAATACAGTGTATATAGAAACTCATACACAATATCCGCTTCTTCGCTGGAAGATGCCTCTAAGAGACGTCACTAATCTGAACATGACCAAAAGAGCTATCGACAAGGAGCAGCACGCTTCATCGAACGCCACATCTGACGTCAGAATGCACCGTCGAAGTTCAAGTCTGAGATCTCTGCGAAACCTATTTTTTAAAAAACGAACCAAAGCCAACACTTCCGCCCAAAACGCAAGAAAAGACCCTGCTGGGGTTTTGAGCGACGTGGCTCAGCGCCTCGAATGGGAAAGGGCGATGATGCTCAGCTCAAGTTTTACAACGTGTTCTACGTCAGACGATGATTACGTGATCGAGCAACGAAGAATATCTGACACAAACCAAAGGTAACACGAACATGCTTGCTGTGGTATAGAAGGGACGGATTTAGGGAGTGCGGGGCCCTAGGCCATCTCAGTGTTTGGGGTCCCGCGCAGGTGTGACCTATTTGACCGTTTGTCTGAAAAGCGTGAAAGTGTGCCCCTCGCATGTGTAGTGCCTCCTCAAAAATCTATCTTTTGTTGCGCCGACTTTGGTTCTACAATTGCCTTAGAACAGGGTCTCCAAACTAGTTATACCTCCGCAGTTTCGCAAATTTTTAGTTAATAATGAGTCGTTATAGGAAAGAGTTGCGCGGAGCCGTAGGCCATGGCCTATTTGGCCTATGCGTAAATCCCTCACCGGGTATAGGCTTTAATCTTTACTTAAAATTAAGCTGTTCTTTGGTTTTAACAGAAGCAATTTGCAAACCATGAAAGTTGAATTCTTTATTAACTGTAAATGACCGGAAATTCGGAAAATGTATAAATTCTTTCTGAGACATTGTGAGATATTTCGCCGCACACGGCTAAAAAATCCAAGGGAATGGCACCTGTTTGTAGTAAAAAAATAGCAGGAATAGAAATGGTATCACCAACCAGTATTGAAGCAGAGAAGGTGCATCTTTGCCAGTTCAGAGATAACTGACTTTGCTGAAATGTCATGTGTTTGCGTGAAACGCTATCAGGTGCAGGTATGAGCTAGTTCGCCCTAAGCACTTTGGTTGCGCTTGATTACGAGAAGCATTTCGTTTCTCAAAACAGGCCATCCCTCAAAAGCATGGAATTGCTAGACTTGTTTGAGCTACTGGTGTATTTTGGAACAAAGTAAAAGTTGGAAGTCTTGCAAAGTCGTTTAGTAAGAAACAGTAACGATGCGAACCAAAGCTTTAACTGAACTCATGGTAGGAAGTTTGGTAAAGCAGCTATTTCTTCATTGAAACATACACCGTTTGTTGGACTAACTACGTAAAATGCAATCGTGAAAACAGTACTTGGATTAAACGCCCGCAGAAGTTTATCCCTCGAGTTTCATGTGAGCGCTTAAATTAAACAAACTTCTAAGAGGGTTGTGTTGCAAGAGGGAGATTTGTAAGAGGATTGTTGCGGCACAGTGGCCTCAGATGAAAGGGCGCGTCGAAGCTCTTGAAGCTCAACCCGTGCACATCGCCCCACTGCCACTTTTTGCATAAATTGCTAAATGTTCAATAAACTTTTCAGATGACACGAACTTGCTTGTTACGCAACAATATTTATTAACCGTTTAACAATCAGATCTATCGAGGTAAACAACAAATCGTGGGGTTAGTCAGCGCAGTTCGTAGACTCTGGTCAGAAGAAAATGTATTTTATTTTTGAAACATCTGTGTTTCAGTGCGTATGTATATTTTGTTAATTTGTGTTCCAGGTTATGTGTTTAAACACTTTCTATTCTTACAATCGATTTAACTGTTTTAAAGAAACGTTTTAGTCGAAGAAGCAGTAATGGATCGCATTTATTGCGTGTGCTTTCTAAGTTTTGTCTCCATTGAGTTTGCCAGTTAAATAGCACTTTCATAAAAAAGTGTTTATCTACAAAGCATTGTTCATCTCCACGCATTTGTAAAAAATCACAGTCAGGGTCGTGGTAAGATTTAGGATTTTGGAGGCCAACAAAAACAGTTGGCCACTATCAACGATATACTAGAAGGTTATTACCCCTTTGAGCAGGGGGGCATCTACTCCAAATGGAGGATCTGACACATGTAGAAAACTTATTGCATCACAAATTAGTGAGTCAATGTGTGCTTTTGACTTATTGAATTCGCGAGGCAATAAGTTCTCTGCATGTGTGTAATTGTTACGTAAATTTATTGGAACGACAATGTTGCAATAAACGGAATAAATCAATGTGCACCATTTGCCGCTCAAAGAAGGAAATTAATCCACAGGTCATACATGCAAGCTTTTGTTTAAAGCAGTGGTTCCCAACCAAGGGGTGCGAGAAGCTTCCGTCTTATTTACAGGAAATTTATGTATTTGTTACTCTCCTGGGGCTTTATTCTTTTCTTTTGCAATGTATTAAAGACATAAACGCGAGGACCGTTCAGAGTTGTGTCATAACATTAAATTATTCACGTAAACACCAACTGCGATCTATTCTTCTTTTTACGAGCTTGTAGCAGGTTTTCCTCGAATGAACTAGATATTGGCGCTGTATTTTTGTGACATGATAATTACTTTTCTTAAGAATTATAGGATAATCCGAGCGTTGTATATACACCAGTGGATGCCAAAATTAATTTCATCATTCTTAGTAAATAATTTTGTCGTAAAGTAGAGGAAAGGAGTCGATTGCATACACAGGCAGGCATGCGTTTTGCTATCAGCAACATAGTTCCACGGTTTGAAGGACTCATAAGCAAGAAGCACGAAAAAAGTGTCATTGAAATGAAAAAAATTAGCAAACGTTTAGAAGTCAGCCGATATTTCAAGTAACTTTTTAATTCGCAAGGCAGTAAGTTATTTAAAGTAATTTATTTTTATATAAAGTAAGTGATTTATTTTTAATTTAACCTATTGAATTGTTAATATTTGTCATCTTTTCTTGTGCTTATGTTTTATTTTGTTTGCACATAAGAAATTACTTTTTTTCTAAACGTTTCAAAGCTAGCTCTTCATTACAAATTGGGGGTGCGAGATAAAAACAAAATTGTGTTTGGGGTGCAGGAGTAAAAGAGTTTGGGACCCCTAGTTTATAACTTTCCAAGTTTATTCGACATGTTTAAAGAACACATCTTACATATATTGGTTAATTGAGGAAATCAGACTTGGTTTTTTAAATTTAATTTTATACTTTTTCTTACCGCAAACGGTAACTATCAAGCAATGCTCCGTCAATTGAACAATTCAAGAAATCAAAACAAACTTTATCTGATGTCTGTTAATGCTATCTTATAAAGTAGATAAACAGAGCAAAAGTTAGGAGGAAAGTACAATTTGGAAGCATTGAAGTCGTACTAGAAACAAAAACGAAAAAAACAAAATGATCGGTGTTGGTCTGTCCGTTATTTCAATGCAATTATCAGTTTTTATCTTCGTGATTTTTGCCAAGAGTTTTCGCAGGAAACTAAACAGACTTAGGGAAATTGTATGAGGAAATGCTTACCACAGACAGCCGAACAGTAGCTCATATACGCCTTTCATGAAAAAGGAAAAGTACCAGAATAGGTAGTGAAGTAAAAATGGACGAAGGCTCCGACTTGTAATTTCGAAAAAGAATTTTTAAGACGCAAATCTTGATTTATTAATGTATGAAAACGCATATATTGGCAAATGTTGTAAAGATTAACCGTAAAGGGAATCCAAACAATTCTGGGCTAATTAAAAATAGATCATGTTGTGATTACGAGAGAAAGCATTCTTTTATATTTTCAGTACTTAAATTGAGGACTGTGCTGTTTCATTCCGAAAAGTATTACGTCACTTAGCCTCGATTACTTTAATAGGTTCATAGAGACTGACGGTTCATCGAACAGTGAAAGCGACAACAGCATGACTCACAGTGAAGGTCAAGGTTTACGTCGAAATAAAAGGTTTCCAGTAAATCGCTCAAAACAGTTGAAAGCACGTGGCAACTGTCGAACGGAAGTGGAACCTCCATTTTGCGGTGGCCAAACATCCAACATTTCGACTTGGCCGTCTCAGTTGACAGTAAGAACATTGCCGCGAGATGAAGTTAAAGGTCACCTTGAGCGAGCTGGAGTGGCTCGTTATGGCAGTAAGTGTTTTTTCTTTTTTATTTCATTGATAAATACATTTCATGTGCAACGACGCATGTGGTCACTCAAAAATTTAGACAATGGCTTTGGTTGTACCAGCCACAGTTGTATTAAATCTGATAATAAGTCTTAAATGTTTATGTCAGTTTCATAATAAACTTGATTTTGCCAACATAATCGCTTGATAAACTCGTTTATTGTTTGGATGTTTTCGGACACAATTTTCTTATTGCGTATTTTAATTTTTTCAGTGATAAGCGAACAGCTTCCTTGAGTTTTAACTCACCCGTCTTAACTCACATTTTCGAAGCTGGTCATACACATGGGCGTCGGTAGGGGTAGCAGAAAGTTATAGCAAAAAAAGAAGTTGCTTTCTTAGTTTCAAATGGGAAAAAAATTTCCCCACTTTTGCCCCCCCATACAAAAACTTTTGGAAAAATCCACTACTGCCCCACCCCTGGAAAAAATCTTTCCGACGCCCATGGTCGTGCATAGAGACTTGTTTGGCGGCATGGCCGCTACTCAGGTCTATCTTCCTTTGGGCACTTCAGAAAAAGATAAAATAAACCAGGAGTGTGTTAAGCTTGGTCACATCTTTTTTAATCAGGTGTACCATACGGTTAGTCTACTCTGAATTTTCAGGTCTGAAAAATTAGGCTAAACATGTGTTTTTCACAGCAGTAGCGATAAGTAAACGAAATAATCATTAAGGAGCTTAAACGACGCATTGTCGCAATGAATACAATAAAAAAAGCCTGTGCAACCTAGTGATTCACATATTGATGCCAACGTCTTGCGTATCTTGTTTTATGAAGGTCACAACAGCCAGGAGTCTGTCGCACAAAAATTTTGAATTACAGCGCAATGAAATTTATCGCTTTAAATTTTTTAAACAAATGCAACGTTTTGTGCTGTGTCGAATGTGTTTGAAACAGCGATAAATTTCAAATTAATATCTTTAATTAAAAAATATTGTCTCGTCGCTAGGCTGGATGTTGTCGACGAAATTAGTTAGAATTAAAATCTTACCAAGAATTCTGTCCCAAATATCGCAAGCAATGTTTTCGAAATATTCTTAAGACACGCTCTAAGGACAATCAAACCTTCAAATGAAAAGTTGAAGTTAAATAGCATTTAACTCAAAACAAAGTATTGTTCATGCTGGGCCAAAAACCTTCACGAAACTTGAGTTTTCACACTGTCAAACAACATTTTTGTTTTCAGTATTAGCTCACTCAGCGGTTAGACAACGCCCTGCAGCAGAAAAATTTATAAAAACCGTTTCAAAGCGAAACAATTGCGAAACGATACGACTTTTTATGACGTGTCGCAACTTGCAAGTAGGTCAAAGTGTTGAGCGTTTGTGTCAAGTGCTCCCTTTTTGATGAAGTGTAGGTTAATTAAATTGCGTCGTGCCAGATTTTTCTCTCCAACTTCATGGGAAAGCCAAGAGTTTCACAAGGGTATCGTTGCCTCCAGTGTTGCAAGCTTGCAGTCAGCTGAAGGATTTAGATTCGTGCTGGACATTTTCGTAATATTTGTTCATAGCTTGTGAGCGAGAGCCATGACTTCAACTTCTGTTTCTTATAGACAGTAGGATTTAGCTGACACCTCCAGGATAAGTTTAGCGTTTTCGTTTTGGCATTACAAAGCGTTTTTTGCTTTTATAAAATAAATACGTAAAACATAATTTTCATCACTTTGTGAGCAAAGCCGCTACTGTTAGTAAAACAGGCATAGAGAGCTAGGTCTGAAATGTGAATCACGTAGCAAAAATATGCTCGAGTCTCAACGGTTAATATCAAAGCGAGCAAGTTCATTTTACAGGTGATATAGACATTACTCAAGGTACAGGGTGTGAGTACATAGTAGCGGTGACCCTATAACTGGCGGTTCATCCATCCATATTATATTTTCGAACAAGTTTACTTGTGGTTTTAATTCCGAATTGTAGCATATTTTCATTTTAGCAGCGGCAGAACCTGCACTTTACTCTCAATCGAAATTTTCCTTTGAAATGCCGTTGGTCTAGCCAACTTGCATCTGAATTTAACCAGAGAGATTTAGAAACCTGTGTGCGTTTTGTCAAAAATAATTTGAACGGATAGTCATTCTTACGTGAAATGTCGGAATTGCATTTGATTTTCAAAGTGAAATAGGAGTTAAATGCGCATTATCTAAAAAATGGTTGTGCCATTTTCATGCAGTGCAGCGTTGTCATGCCAATATATTCCTTCGTTTGGGAAAACATTTTTCAACAAATAATTTTACATTCCAATAGTTTGTTACTATCACAAGGTTTTTGTGCTTACAATTGACTAAATTTCAAATACCAGGTCAACGTCTGTAACACAAACTCTTTTTCTACAGAGTAAAGTCGTCGTAATAACAACAAACCTCTTGTAGGAAACTGCATGGGCATTAGGCATAGTTTGACGGGGACACATGAAAGCAGTTGCGATGGTTTTCAGAGGAACGGCTTCCATATGGGCTGCTTTGTATCATGTAACTGTTTCACAAAGCTTTTTGTTTGCGGTTGATCACTTTGCTTCTCGCATAAAGATGTTTTCACGTACATTTACCTGAAATGCGTGGAACGTATGTTCACCGGCGTCGGTCATTCCACAGCACGATTGATTTACGTGCGTGTATAACGTTGGAAAAATAACAACGTCGTCGGCTTTTATCATCTTTCCAATGCTATTGCGTTCGAAACAGTGACGAAAACTTGTACACTTAACGAAAGGTGCAAATTATTGGAAATCTGACCTACTTTTTACAAAGTACTTCAAAATCTAAAAGATGTCGCTCAAGCAGTTAATATTTTGCAGCAGTTTGTCACACAATACTGTTCGGTTGATCGCAGCAAACTAACTCTGTGTTTGCCATATTAACGCTATCTATCGAAAGAAGCCCTTTCTCGACAAAGACTCTGTCACTTTGAAATTAACAGAGTGTTCACTGCAGTTCGCTTACTGCCGGGTGTCAAAACTTTTCTGAAAGTTAGCTAAATTTGGCCATGTGAAGGCGCCCGTGAGGCAACAGTCGTTTCAAGTTTCTAACGTCAGGTGAATGCAAGGGCTCGCTGGTGCTGGCAGGCATACGTTCCATCCAGGAACTTCGTTTAGGGTTTGAGGCAGAAACGTTTGTTTGCAACGGCTTTCGTGCTTATATTCGTTCTCTGCACATCAAAGCACAACGGGAATCGTGTAAGGCAGCGAGAAACCGTCGTCGCTCCGACAAAGAAGCATAATCTAGGCTTTGGCGGGTCGCGTGCAAATCATTCTGAAGGTAAAGCCCTGGGCCATGTGTTAAAATGTGCTCATGGGCCATAGTTAGGAAAACCCTGACCTACCGTCACCAGCTAAGTAGCCATCTACTGTATTTCGCATTTTACCAGTTTTTTTTAAGGAAAATGTTAGGTATCCGGTATGGACCTGTAAGGAGCCGATTTTCTCTGATTCTAGGGATCCAATGATAATTTTCTCTGATTCTAGGGACCCGATTTGAAATTGTAGGGACCCGGATCGGGTCCCTAAAACCCCTTAAAAGAAAACCTGCGTTTTACATATGTATACAACTTTTGTTTTTCATTTCAAAGAACAAGCACGTACAGCAAATAGAAACAAGTTGCATTTTTTCTCTCATTTGCGAGCAGCAGATGAACCTCATTTGAAGGCACTTTGCATGAAGTCTGTGTTTGTTGGAATTCCTGTTCTGTTGCAGAATAAGTAATGTTCTTTATTACTCTTGGGTGGTGTTGTCTTCCATTTTCGTTTTTTTTCAATTATTGTTTCATTTTCGTTTTTGAAACTTAAACCGGAATAATATAATTTTCTAAAGTTTCTAATAAGTATTTTCACGCTCTGATGCACTTTTTCTACGCTCTGATGTGCACCCGTTGATAACAATTTGCGAAAAGATTTGTGGCATCAAACCTTCACAGATTTCTTTGCCGCAGTTCACTTAAATTGATCCTTTTTATCCAAAGTTTTATCGACTCCCAGGAAGTTGTTAAATAACTTTTCGTTGGGTTGAAAATATATTTGAAATTCGAAATAATTATGCGACGTGCCATCGAGGAAGATGCCTGTTTTTTTCGACGTAGACATAGAATAATTGCAGCATACCAGGGGCGTAACTAGGTTAGATGGAGTCCGGCGCAAGAAGCAAGCTTGGCGCCCCCATAGTTCAACCTGAGCTCTTTCGGAAGCAAATTTACCGTTTTGAAGAAAGTGTTTATGACATTGATGGGACTTTTCGGCGCCTCCGCAGTGATTCGGCCCCCCAATGCTGATTTGGCGTCCGGGAAATTGTGCCCCCCTTGCCCACCCTTCGTTACGAACCTGCCGCACACCCGTTTATATCTGCATAGGTTTATTTTGTTTAAGACTCGAGTTGGTTGCAAGTATCTTGCGAAAAGTTCCAATTTCACATTCCTTGGAAAGCTCAATGCTTGCAATGAAAAGTTTCCAATTTTAAGATTATTAGGCACTTACGAAGTAGAAGGGTAGTATCACAAAATGCAATTTTTCATGACACTTCCCCAACATTAAGGTCTTGGTGAATGTTTCTCTAGCTAGTACAAAAACGAAACATGTTTTATGACAGTTGCTTTCCAAAGTGAACATCCTCACAAACTTTCAAGTTGTGTCAAACAATGTAAATAATTTTGATATGACATAAACATTATTTACCAAATTTATACACAAGTTCAAACTTTGCTTTATGGATAGAGTATGTTTTTTTTAATCAGAGCATTTTTATGTTAAATGATTAATAGGAAGCAATGAGGCTTAGAACGTTGGTTGGTTTCATGCATTGTGTACAAAGGCTACTTTACCGACAGTATTGTGCTTTAACGCCTACTCAATGATCGTTCAAAAAGTTGTGTGCTTTTCGCGTTCAACCACTGCCAAAGCGTGTTTGAAGCAAAACAAACTACTTGCAAAGCTGGTAATTACAACCATTTCATTGCCTTTTATGACTTCCATTTATTGGCATTCCGGGCGACGAATCAAATTGAATTCTTAAGTGGCGTAAAAGTAAAAATAGTTCTGCGACACAGAGCAGCAACTGACGCGTCGTAGACCTACTTTGTTCCCAGAAGACAAATGCTTGACTTATGTTGCGGCGATATCCCTCCATTGATTGGCTGCAGTCGTTCTAAGTTATTATACAAGGTTCGTTTTCATCCATGCTTGTAGATTGAATTTACGAGAATTTCATAGACCTTTGGAATAGAAGTCGCGGAACAGCGGCACAATCTGATCTGAGATATATTCTGCGTGTTGCCTACTGCGACAGCGCACACACATCTGCGAAACGCCACAAAACCCTGAAAACAAGTGACGTTGTTGCCGAAGCGAAGCCCTAGCAGAACTCGCACAGTTGCAACACGCTAAGTAGAGACGCACCAACACGTGTTTTAGCAGTTCCACGCTGGTCGCATGACACCAGAGGGCTAAGCTACTTTCAAGTAGTTTGTTCTATTTATAGCAACTCGTGCCTTCTATCAGGCCAAAAATGTCAACAAGTTTGCATCTGGTTGTTTCACATGTTCAGTACTTGTTGTGCAACTTGCATAAGCCAGACAGTGTTCGTCAATCTTCAACTAGATTTAATTTAGCTCAATGCCCAGGGTGAGGCTCATGCAGCAAATAAGAATAATAAGTAACAACCATAAAGAAATGGAGCAGAAATGGAATTTTTACACTTATTCATAAGGAAATTAAGGCTGCGACACACGCTGGCATGTCAACCACGACGAGGTCGCTTGCACATTTTGTACTTAAGTGGCGTAAAACTAAAGACAATTTTTAATTTTTCATTGAGAATGCCAATGAATTTAATTCATACCACATAATGAAAAAGTATTCATCATCTCAACAAATTCGCCCAGTGAGACCGAATCTAAATGCTTTACACAAAAATCGTATGAACGTGTTCGGGTGAATTCTCGGAGTATCGCAACAATTAGAGGATCAACAATCCCCGGAACATGCTTTGCAGCTATTGTGAGGATTGTTGTTAACTTTCAAATTTAATTAGACATTTTTAAACGACACAACGTTTTGGGCTGGATAATATTGCTGTCAACAACCTTTCAACAAACTTATTTTGTTTGTATAAAAACAGGTATTACCGAGATTGTCACTTTTTTGTCTTTTCTTTGTACGTTCTTTGACTTCAGACCTGTGTTTTCCATAAAGTCCACTTTCTTTCATGGGTTACAAACTGACAGGATATTGTCCTGAATCGAAAATAGAACAAATTCTTCCGCCTTCTACCTGCCTACAAATACGAATTAAACTTTTACTAGATTTACCAGTACCAGTTAACAGTGAAAAGCAAATACCTTGCGAATGTGCCATTGCTGACCTGAGCCGTTGAGAGAAGTTCCGGGCTCGGGGACACAGCGCATTCTCAGACCCCCTGTTCACTTAATCTGGCGATGTTCAAGTGCCAAGCGTAGGCAGACCCATTAGAAATGTGAAGACTGTATCAGGTTAACATTCGTTCACGTTCGACAGTATAACTGCGTTTAATTTAAAGTGCGTTTAAACTTGCAGTTGGTGTAAGGCTGAAAATGAAAACGCGTAAGTTTTATATTACGAGTGTTTCCTTTCCTTTTCCGTAATATGCAGGAAATTAAAGTTTATTCTGAACTTGCGACCAAATATCGGCAGTTTCAGCAGCGCTTTCACATCCATCCGTCTGACAGAAGTACTATACGAAATGGTCTTAGTTACAAATGCAAGTACGCTGTATATAAAATTATAAATTAGAAGTCATTAGAACAGGTACAACGCAAGTGGTTGTTGTTTCTGCAGCTTAGGCAGCGAAACTGCCACACAACCTGTAGGCATAGAAGTAGCCAGGGGAGAAAAGGAGCAAAATTTCTAGCATATCTTGTCGTTTGGTGCTTCGAGACGCGGCGTCCAAAAACAAATACTGCTGCTTGCTTCACTTCAAAATATTTTGCCCCCACAGAATTTTGGGCTGGCAACGCCACTGCCTGTAGGGTGCACAACATGCATTAATGCAACCGTATTAAGTGCAATATAAAAACATATGTTCTCCAGCTCACGCTGCGCACTACTTAACTTACCACATAAACTGCACTGGGAAGATGGTGGAGACAGGTTAAATATTGTAACGTCATAGGGGATTCAGAATGATAGCATCACTCAATCATGTGCCGTCAATGTTTAGTGCAGTGGTTCGTAACTTTTCCCACCCCCCATGACTCCTATTCTTAAAGATATTGGTCCGGGGACCCCCGTCTGCGGTTATATCATCAGTGAAATTGCTGGTCATTGTTGTTTGTGCATCTGAGGGTCAAAAGAAAACACTCTGTCATTCTTTCTGGGGACCTCCAGATATTTAACTGGGAAACCCGTTAAGAACCCCTGGTCTAGTAGTTGAAGAGCAGCAGTCATGTGTGGCATGCACCAATACCCTTGCTATTAGCGATGCCAGCGCGATTGAAACCGGGTATGCGTAGTGCAGACACATCCCTCTCTTTCATCAAGAAAATGGAAGGTGAGGATATATTTCGTACTTTCTGCGCTTGGAGTTATTTTACGAAAAAATATCTCTTTGACAGTAAAATAAAAGTGTTGATATCAAACCAAAGAGCCCTTAACCAAGACCTCCTAAATAAGGGGGCCCTTATTTATTTGAGGTCTTGCCTTAACTGTCATTTGGTTACAACGCTTTAGATGGGCAAAATGTTTGACACGGCAGTGCTACATTTTGTTTTAGGCAACATAAACATGTACTGCGAGTTGTTTAAATTCTTTCACCACGGCAGCATAAATTTCGGTAGTGCGACAGTTGCAACGCGCACTGCAAGATAGTCGACGCTTTTCAATGTAGTTTATTTTGGTTCAAAATTGAATATCTTTATTCCCAGCCAACCGCCGTGTTGGAAGAAAAGCGCACTGGTCAGCGTGACATTATCAACGTTCGAGGATTTAAACATTCAGCTCTGAACATTGCTTCGCTCAGCAGGAACTACTGATTCCCAATTGTTTTCAAAGCAACGTTTGTTTGTTTAAACCTTCGTCGCGATGGGAAATTTTGCAAACAGCTCAACTAAACAAAAGAAATTGCTTGGCCGACTCTTGTAAGCCTGCTCGAAATTGCGAACGGCGTTTGCAATGTCTGGCACGCCACTTCGTTGCTGATGTATGTGAAGGTTCATCTCTGTCTTAGCAAAGCAGGAGTGTATGGGGTTGTTCTGTGCAGATGGGATTTTCTTGGGTTCCCAGAGGAGATTCGTTTAGCAGGGTTCGTTAAAGTGTGATGCAGAAAGTGAACGAATGAGGTAAAGAATTCAGGCAAATATCAAAACAGAATGTTGTACCACGAGATATGGGTTTAATTTCTTAGCTGCATTATTTCTTGCGGAAAGTTGGACAAGTTTTTCTGCAGAAATATTCATTAGGATGCATAGTGTAAGTGGCTTCAGGTCTTTGAGAGAAAGATTAACAACTGACACATTGTAATATGCCTTCCAGAGTGTTTTCCCTTTCTGCTTTCAATGTTTTTCATTGTAGGCTCGTGTTTGTTACCTTACTTCTGCTGCTATACGACAAGGTGTTGCTAAAATCGACGCTCAGCCAACGGTGCCATGCGTTCCACTCGGACAAGGAAATGTACGTTGCGATTTCGAGGTGCGCTTTCACTAAGTTCGTGCCAAGATGCCAGCGGTTGATGCAGATATTTACCGAAACTGCATAAGGAACAGCGCAGCTTCCTTCTGTTCAGTCGGTCAAAGTCTTATCTTTAATTTGCAGGTCAGCTGAAGCTGGTCGTGTGTGGGTCATCAAAAAGGATTACCGTTACAGTTCTTGCTGTCAAATCTGTTCCGAAAACCTTTTTCCCGGATGGAACATCAAACAAAATATATATTAAGGTAAGTAATGCACATAAGTCTTTTTTAGCAATTTCCCACTTGGGCTGATCATCTAATCGTAAAAAGAAAACTGGCAAACTTAAAAGACACTTGTTTCGATGTCATGGAAACATTTCTTGGAGTTTCTTTCTGCTTCGATTTTCATAACCATCAGTAAAGTCAGCAATTTTGATTCATGTAATGTATTGGCAGGTGTCTTTGTCTCCGTCCAGTACCAGCCGTGTCCGATACAAAACAAACGCTGAAGACGTCACGTGTGACGAGGAGTTGTCTTTTCACGACACCTTTACCTTGTGAGTGTATGGCAATAACCTACGTAAAATGAAACACATGACGTACTGCTTGGATCGCGTCACGGATCAACAACCTTTGATCAGTGGCTGTGTGCTGCTATGAACCCATAAAGCTTTACGTTTATCTGGTAGTCTGAAATCGAATTTTTTTTTTCATTTCTCGGTCTGTATGTACAGGGAAAACGTTTGGTTAAGCAAACAGTGTTCGCCAGTCTGTTGCAAATCGAAGTGCCCATTCATGATCGCGTAAAATATTTTTACAATACCTTGCGGCAGGGACCGAGTTTATAGGGGGGACGGGGGACATGTCCCCCCAACTTTTGGACAGGGGGGGACATACTATCTTTTGTCCCCCCAAACATTTTGTGATAAAAAGTAATGTAGTTGTGCAAATTCCATCTTATTTTGCTGTTGGAAACGTTTCCCTAGCAAAAAAACAGGGAATAAATGAGAAAAATGAACATTATCACTGGATTATCTGTAGACACAGTGCACAGATTTCCTAGGTAAATTGAATTGTCATGATTGTTTAAACTTGTGTTGGTTAATTTTAATAACCGAATTGATGTGCACATGAACTTCGCTCAATCACGAACTCCTGCGCTGGTCTGTAGCCCGCAATCAGAATACGGTTGACACAAGGCGCGTAGCCAGCGAGGGCAACCGGACAATGCCACCCCAATTCCAAAGTTTGCAGGTTAATAAAATATTTCAAGTATAAGCCAAACAAATAGTTCAATGCAAGTCAACGAAACTCTCTCAAGGAACCCATCCCTACTTCAGCTTTTAGTCGAATAGAACCTTGCATCTGACCTTTTGTAATGATCAGTGACCGCAGGTAAAAACAGTTGGAGTAACGCTTTTCGCAGCTGTTTTTGGCGCACCAGCTTGCTGTAACCCACCTGATGGTTATATACAGTAAGCTTCATTTCAAGACCATCGCAAATTCCTCTCTGATAACCGTGGGTGTTACAAATACAACCTATCCTTCTTTCCAGTGCCAGCGTAGCCTTAAATCAATAGCGTAGATTTTTGTTTTTGCAGTTTTAAAAGTACATGCGTGAATATGGCGTTAAGACAAACTTTATGTCTTGAAGAAGCTCAAACTTTGGCTAAGAAGCGATTCAGTTTCGAAGACTTCTTCATTGCGCCATGATAGCATTCCTTCTAGATATTTATTTGTGATGACATGTATTGTATATTTATTTGTGATGACATGTATTGTATATTTATTTGTGATAACATGTATTGTAACGGTTCAATCACAATCATGTGGAGCCTTAACGTTTTCATCAATCATTTGCCTTTGCCTTGCCGGCAAGTAAAAAATCAGTCTTTTCAAGATATTAGACCCCGACCTGCTGTTCATAAGCTCAGTGTTTCAACATTCATCTGATGTTAATTGCCACCCTATGCTACAGTAAATTATTTGAAATAATTTAACTGCAACGAGAAGAGCCAGCATCACTAACGTTAAGTAGCAAGATGCATTTATTTTGCAAGTGCTGAGGGAATTGACACTGCCATTACTTACAGATACTGAGATATCTTGCACAGAGTGGATATTAAAATTTAGGGGCAAGCTCTCATAAAGGGGCCTCAAAGCATCGCCACTGCGAAAGGTAGATGTGGGATTACGTGCTGGGTAAAAGGGTTAAATTTATCTCACATTTCAATTCATGAACTAAATTCAAGAGCGTAAGATACATACGAAAGGAAGAAAAATTTGTACAGTTTGGCAGCTACACAATTGAAAGCTGCCTCCTATGACATATTCTCCCATAAGTTTTGCTTTTTTGAAAAACATGACTTGCTTCAGAGCTTCTTCGAATGTGGCTCTAGAGTGGTACATAAGGTGGTACATAACTTTTTTAACTAAACAATGCAAATCTCTCAATGGGGGGAACGGTATCTCTGAAAAAGAGGGGCCCGAGGCGACCGCCTCCTCATCCTTCCCTAATATCAATCCCTGAGCTTGCAATCTGTCTTGTTGGCAAAGCGCATATGACTAAAATGAAAGTAAATTTGAATTTTTTCCCATTAGGGCTTAAAATTCGCCAAATAAGTTAGTGTATTTTGAAGAAGCCCGTGATTTACACAAATTTAATTATGTGCAGTACTAAGCTATCTTCACATGCAGCTGAGCGCAGTCAATACGTTTTGTAATACTGGGGTTACGATTGTGTTTACAGTTTAATTCCATCTTATATTTCAATGAAATCAGTTGAATTTAGCAAAGTCTCATTAAACAAAGTAACTACAAAGGTTTTACGGAATAGGTTGAACATATCCAAAAAATGTTACGGATTCTCAAAAATCTACACATTTTCAAACGCGTTGAAAGACTCTAGCGGTTACAGTTATCAACTACATACGTGAATTAATCGTTGTAAAATTAGATGACAACGGGATCCATTCTATATATGGATTCTATTGGAATAAGAGCTGATGATGCTTACTTCGTAGGCGAAATACATACTCTGTAAGATCTTAATGTCTGATTCTTTTCTGGGAAAGGATTTCTTTTCCATAGACAACGGGATCCACTTATATGCGCGATTGTTTTGTAGGAGGCCTACTTCGGAAGTCAGTACCTCAGAGCAAAGTCGCTGCTCGGCTTCGGTTGAACATGCTGTGTTGTTGCACATCAGAAGCGTGTAAATACAGTATTACAAGCGCGCAATTGTAATGGCGGCCGCGATGACTTCTTGCTCAAGTGCAGTACTGGGCATTGAGAGGTTTACCAGCGCTTGTGCAAGACAGGTTTATCAACAAATGATGGCATTGATCCAAAGTAGAAGCTTGGAACTTTACTATCAAAACTTTTAAAACTTGTCAATTCAATGAAACCAAACTTTTTATTTGTTGGATTTAATCTGAACACATATGTTCAGGAGAAAACGCCAGAAACATGCACGTTTCATGGATGATGCTTTAAAAACAAGGAGCATTAAAAATATTGAAATGTCGAAAGTCGGTTGTTGTTTTCCCCAGCCCTAATGAAATTCCGGCTACGCGCCTGGTTGCACTGTTAGTATTACCAAAAGATCTTGTGGTTTGTTGATTTGGTCTATGTGATGATTGTTAGTAGCAGTACATTTTATTCATCGGAACTGACCAAATTTGAATTACCACAATTGTTCAGCATAATTGTGTCTCAGTCCAACTCTTAGAATTATTGTGTTTTCATATTAAATACAGTGCTAGATATTTAGATATAGCACCATCGTATACTTGTATATACTACTAGTTGCTATGCCACCACCGTGGGCGTAGCCAGTGGGGACCATGGTCACCAAATTATATCAATTCCATAATTTGCCCCCATTTTGCCAAAAGGTCGTACTACGGTTGAGTGAACATGGTGACGTCATCGAAACGCAAACAGTAAGGTTTTCCCCCCCAAAGATTTTTGGCAAACTCGTCCCTGCCTTGCGCTCTTTCAAGTCAGCCGGCATTCTTGTTTTCCTGAGCTATGTTTGCTGGCAACTTGAGATTTTTGCAACCAAAGCAAAAAACAAGTGATGCATGACATCGCTCATACGATCGCTTGAAAGTGTGTTTTCTTTGAGATACAAAAACGAATTATTACTCCCATGTAGTATACCTCTTCTGTCCTTTGATAGGTCAAGTCCTGTTGTTAAATCAAGTTCCAGAAAAAGAATTTTGCTTTAAAAGATTCCATTGGCGCAACAGCAAAAGTTCCATTGTGAAACATCCTTGAAAAAAAGTAGTATAAACGAAGGTTTTCGCGCTTTTGCTAGAATCATTTTAGATGTAGTGTAGGAACTAAACTCTATATGTTGCAGTGGTGGTATATATTTTTGAGTTTGTTTTCAGATAAGCATAAAAATGTGTACAAATATTAAGTCGAAAGAAAACAATTAAATATTTTAATTATACACGTTGCCCACTTTACGTACAGTTTCTTATCCTGAGGCCAGTTTATTCAACAACATGATTAACCTCTTTGAAATTCTTGAAAAGGTGAGAAATCATAGCTCGAACTACGCAAAGGTTACGTAGCCTGGTAATGCTTAAAAACTGTGCACATTTTCATTCACTGAAAAGTTATTTAACATCTCAAAGAACAGCAGCTTGCAAGATTCCTTCAAATCTGTTTTTTTCAAAAGCTTTTGTTGCTGAGTGCTTCTTGCAGTAAGATTATCAGTAAGGCACGCGCAAGTAAAAAAATCTTCATCTGAAACGGTTGCAGGGTTTTTAAATTGTTTCCTTTAAATTTCTAAACAACCGTTTATTGCACCTATCCATTTTGTTGCAGCCCATTGGCAAAAATAAGTGTGAAACTGGACATTTGCTCAGATAAAACGATTACGCTTCAGCCTTAACGTTCTGAACGTTAACTTCCTAACAACTTTGAATTACTTTCATAAAAACTATTTCTGAAATGTGAAGATATTTCAAAAATCTTCACAATTTTTTTAACGGATTCGAAGATATTTTGAGATTTGAAGCTCAGCAAATCATTAAAATTATTTTTGCTCAGCAACATTTCAAGAAGAGACGTCCACAGACGACTGTTGATATCAGCATGGAGCACTGGCTACGACGAGTTCGATCAACACAGTTTTATTGGATGTATGAGTTTTGGTGTAAAAAGCATAATATCCAGTGAAGAAGTGAGTAGATTCGTTATGGATCTCATTTTTCAAAACGCTGGTTTTCATCACAACGTAAGTTGCACGGCGTCAAGTTTCACGATGAACTCAATAAAACATGTCGAGGCTAAAGGTCACATTTATTTATTTTTTGTTTTTATTATGAAATTAACTAAATCTATTTCTGTTTGAAGTAAAAGAAATTGTGCATCACTGTTTGTACCAATGGTGTGAAGGCGCAAACTTTCCACGAACAAATAAGGAAATTTTCAATCAGAAATCAGAGGTCAAAACTACACAGCAATTGCTCAGCGCCTCAGGATAGGTTTGCACCTGTACTTTGCTTGATATTAATAAGCGCTGCCGATATCGAAAAACAATCTCAAAGTACCGCGTGCAATAAAGTTCAGGAGTTCTTTAAAAGGTTTATATTAATTCCAAGTGCTTTGTAAAGCACAGGTAACTTAGAAAGTAATACTACGTTGATAAAATAGTTGCGGCTGCTGATAAAAAAACATACGTATTTTCATACATTCTTCTGTTGGAGAGTAGTAAGTACATAAAGCACACAACAAACCCTGGTCTACATTAATCTGTTCTGTGCACTTCGCAGGTAATTCAAGGATGGTACTACTTTCTCCAAGAATCGTTCGGACGCAGGAAACACCTGAAATCCATGCAACGTTCACGACATGGTTGGTTGCGTTGTTACACGTCATTTGCTGTTCCACAAAACTTTTTTCAACTTTCCAACACATTCACGCCATGTTTTCATTTTTTTTTAAATGTAAATGCATGAAACGTAGGCTACTTATCAAAAAAGCTGCAAATTTAAGGTATGCAAATTAAAATTGCGAAAGTGCAATATTTCTTACTGGAAACTGGAAGTTAACCTGCTTCTCTCCTGTAACATAGGCGTAGCCAGGGGGGGCGAAGGGGTCATTCCTCCCCAGTGGCGTAGCAAGAGTGTGGGGTGCCCGGTGCGGTCCTTGAATTTGGCGGCCCCAAGCCCATAAAAATACCTATTGCAGGCTCTTAAAGCTTTGTATATATATTAACTAGTTATGCACCATTATAATATTACAATGCTCTCACATGTCAAATATGGCATGCTTTAAATACACACCAAAAAACTCAAACACTGTTAGTAACACTTGAACAAAAGCAAAAATGACATATAGGGAAAAATAGTATAAAAGTGTCAAAATTAGGACCATCTTTCTTTCTGAAAGGAAAACTACAATTTTCTACACACTAACTTTTATTGCCTTTTTGTTGACAAATTCTTAAATTGCAATGTCAAAATTTGTTTTATCTGTCAATTGTTGCTCTATAGACAGTGTGGCAAGATTTCTCAACCGCAAGGTGCTCATACTAGATCTTAAGTAATTCTTGACCAGTTGTGGTTTCGAAAAAGTCCTCACAGGTAGCAACACTAACGGCAATTGTGAGGAAAATCCGCAGCATTATTGATATATTTGGAACAGAGTTCCCAAGGTTATACTTTTGAATAAACTGCAAAAGTTCAAAGGGGCCTTCTTGCTATACTGTAACCTGTACTTCGGCCACATCGTATAATTGTGATGCAACAATGACGTTCTTTAATTGCACAACAATTAACAACAAGCGACGCAACAACCATCAATATTTATTTTCCGGCTATTAACCGCACTCAACCTCCTGTACAACTAACTGGCCTACTTGGCATCTGACTGCAACACGGTGATGTAAAAATTTTCATAATGACGCATCAACATACTGAAGCAAGAAATCATTTCCCCTACAAAAACAAGGAACCCTCACGCAACCATTAAAACTCACGTAACCCCACTACCGTATTTTTCGGACCATAGGGCGCACTTAAAATCCTTTTAATTTTCTCAAAAATCGAAAGTGCGCCTTATAATGCGGTGCGCCTAATGTATGAATCTGGTTGTGCTTTCTCATTTAGCGGAACACTAGGGTTCCACGGAACCCCTGTTGGAGAATACTGAGCCAGATTATATTTATCCACACACAAGGAAATCCATTTTGACGACCACAAATCCAACTACACATTTATTAGATTTATACCGAAATGTTTTTTAGACTCAACAATGTGATTTTACTCGCAAGTACAAAACTTAAGAGCACTTACAAAAGCTTACAGCTCACCACAGTCACACGTTTGTCCACAGTCATACACCATACTCCTACTAAGTTCTATAACGTCATATAAGGACTACGATCAAACGTCAACAACGACCCAACACTCGATCAATCAACCGTGTAGTGAATCAGTAAAATTTGAC
>JGI24159J19872_10001288_pt1 | contig 27070 bp, 22 predicted proteins | sample Ectturendosymbi4_FD_19872 | JGI IMG/M metagenome (IMG submission 19872)
GGGTTGATTCTGTTTATTTTGAAACCGAAATTAAGAGAACGGAAAGAAGCAAACAATTCGTGACAGATGACCAAGTGACTTCGCAGAGGTTTAACTCAAAACATTTATATTGTCTTGTATAATTTAAGATTTAATAAGGTAAAATTTTTAGCAAATTACAGTTGCATTAAATCAAAAAGTCTCAATAATCAATTACACATACAATTACACAAAATTGTGCAAGGAATTACATTCAGCTCACTCATAAAAAAACACTAGAACACTAGATTTAATGAAAAAACAATAGATCTAGTGGAAAAACACTAGGAGTGGCACCACTGGGCAAAACGCCTACTACCATAACTTGAAGTGAACATTTGAAGTTTTACTGCCGTGTTATTGTTACGCAATAATGACCAATAGTGCAACAATCCGCTAGCAAGTTTCGCTACTTGCAACTTCCCTCAGCAGGCAAAGGGAGCGAACATTTGCGCTAAGCGTGTCGGGGGCCTCGTGGTCATGACTTCGCCCTTGGACCGTACCAGGGGTAAGGCTCGAAAAATTTTTTTCGCCCCCCTGGAAAAATGTGTTGGACATAGTTTAAAGATGTTGGACAGAGTTTAAAAAATGAGGGCCCCTCTCAGAAAACTCTTCGCCCCACCTGGTTTCCCAAGCTGATTACGGGCTTGCTTTGCCCTGATGGGCCTCGCATTCATTTGTCTGGCCCTGCCTACATGCCTAGTTGTATACGTCCAGAAGTCAGACTTCTACTTGATCAACTTATTTTGTGTGGTGATTGTCGTAAAAAATGTGCGATGTCTAGCCCAGGTAGTCTTCTCTTATTTTGTACTGCATAGCAGCAAGACATCTTTGGTGCTTACGAACATAGTTATACATTTGCGCAGCCTGCTGTTCAGACAGCAAGATGGAGTTAATTGTGTAGTTAGAAGAGAGTATCTTGGGAGTTGTCCCAAACCTGAGTAGTGCAGTTAGTGCATTATGGATGTTAACCGTTGGGTCCGCGTAGGCCTTAGTCTATATTTGTTAACATTTATAGGCCAGGGCCGCAAACAACAGATCTTTTTGGGGGGGCAAAATGATGTAAACTTGTTGCTGTACCTAGCAAATACATACATTTTTGAAAATTTCGGGGGGGACAATTGCCTGATTGCCCCCCCTATGGTTGCGGGCCTGTTATAGGCGATTTGAGATACAAAATGTAATTAATCTAAAAAATTGCCGTACATCAGGAGATTAACAGTCCAGACATCAGCAAGGTTTGTGCATGCGTATTTCGGCCAGTAAAAAGCCCAATGCGCACGCTTTATAAGCATATATATTTCACTTAACATGGGAAAATTTCTCAATTTGCGCTAATGAAAGAAAACTTTCATCGCGGCGCACATGCTTTGACCGGTCTCACGTTTGCTGCTTTGGTAATAATGTTTTGATAACAGAATGATAGGATTAATTCTGCTTTCCTGCAATTTTTTTTACATTTGCATTTCATTACGACATCTCTAAATAATCGCCGTCAATTAAATTACAATGATTTACGACCCAATTCCTTCTGTTACGCTCGTTCAAAAATTTTGGTTGGAAACTACGAGCCTATTGTGCATATTTGCGGGAAAATATTTATAATTAATTTGCAAAATCTGCAAATGCTGTTCATGTTGTGAATTAAAAATAAATTTTCAGAATGTCTACCACCCTGCACAAACATGGAGGCCCCCACCTTGTTCTGCCCAGGCCCGCAGACAAGGTGGGGCATTCGGGAGCAGTTACCTCCAAATCTTTTTTGTGCCTCCCAAAATTTTGTTGTGCTCAGAAAAATTTGTTTCAAACATATGATAAAAATCTTTCCCCCTAAAAATGTATTTTGCCCCCCCCACAAACCTTAAAACCTGGCTACGGGCCTGGTTCTGCCAAAATTTTGTCTGGAATTAAGGTATTTTTGAAGGCCATTCGGCCTCGAGATGTAGCATAACGTCGAAAACTTTTTTATAAATCACCATTAGGGGCCCCTGTAAGCATTTTGGGGGGGACCAGAGTTGAGCTGATACGGCACTGGTTATACGGCCCATCATTTCTTGCGATTATGCTGCGTGCTGCTATCCAATTGATGTAGAAGATGTTGGCCAATCACACCCTACCATATACAAGCATCGTTTCCAATGTGTGCACTGAAGTTTCGTAAAAGGATTCGTTAGTTTTAACCATTCGAAAGGCATCATTTTACAGTTTGTTTCACAAAATTTGAGTTTGGGCCGCACACTTGTGTCAAAGAGAACGGCGGTGGAACGAATTTTATAGTGGGGTGTTCAGGGTCCGATCGAGGCGCACTACCTGTCTCATGGTTGATTGATTGTGTGACGTCATGGGCGATCATTCAAGCGTAGAATGCTTTTTGAACAATTTCTGAAAGGTTTGAAATGCGAAAACGCAACTGCAGTCGCTTTGAATTTATTAGGGATGTGCCGGAACCAAGATTTTAACCGGAATTGACCGGAAGTGTAAAACACATCCAGCAGGACCGGAATTATTTCTATGCTTTGTTTTGCAGTTTTGTCCAAATGTACTGAAACACTCTAAACTGAAGCAGCAGTAAGTTGTGTTCTAGAAGAGACATTTAGCAGGTTTGGAGAGCAAGTCATTTTGTACAAGGTATTTTGATTTTTGTGTGTTAACCTGTTCCAATATGAAGTTTCAACAGTTCGTTTTATTCAGGGGTGGGGGAAAACTGTTTGACTCGCAAACCGCACTGGCTTCTAAATTTTGACCGCAGCTTGGATCTGAATTGTCTGTGTAAAAATGTTACAACTTTAACTTAAACCTGTCTTTCGGGCATCGGAAGTGGAATCAGACGTCACATCCGGGGTTGTAACAGCGGCCACCATTTTTTAACCAGAATTTTGTCGGTGACGTAACAATGGTATCACAGATCACAATCAAATACATTTTGTCACAACGGCAGTCATTTTATTGGTTGTTGACACCAAGGTGTCTAAATTGTAAACATGTGTTTCATCTTGTGTCTCGATTGTAAAAATTGAGTTTACATATTTTCACGCTAATGGTTTTAATTAACAAACTTAATGACATCATGCCATAATAGACAACTTAAACCTAAATTGACACACTGTGTTTTTGCACAAGCGGTGGCTCGAATCCAACACTTGTTTAAGTTTGTTTAGATGAAAATAAACCTAATTAAGTAGCACTTTTGTTCGCTAAACAGATTTTCTCCACAGACACACCAGGGCAAGCCTCGAACCGCTGCTACGGTTACGCCACGCGCCGTTCTGGCTGTATGACATTACTATGTTCTGATGTTCTGTGCTTTTTCGTAATGCAGAGTTGCCACGGTTGTTAACCTTCAATTTCGCCGATGCCGTTTGACTGCAGACAAGGCTAGAACAAGGCTTCTTGTAACAAATCATTAACGCACAGTAAAGGCATGTAGAAAAGAAATGCAAGTTGTGTTGGTTTTATTCAAAGATTAACAGATCTTTATACAGGATAAATTGAATGTTGAAGTGTGAGGAAGCAATACAGATTGGAAACTAAGACAGATTTTAAGAAAACAATTAAATTCATAGGGTTGTTGTTATTCATTATAATTATGATTAGTAAATATTGAACTGGTAAAAACATTTACGCGAGTATGTTAGTTTTTTTTGACAGTTTATTTCAGTGAATGTGAGATATGTGTTGGATTTCTTAAAACACAAGCTGACGTACAGTATATGCAAGATGTCGATTTTACAGTATTTGAAGTATGGACAAAATAATGCAAAGAAAGAAATATTATTTAGATGAAAACTCATCATGATTGTGATTGTCGGGATTCATAGTTTCGATTAATAAACATTGTAACAGAAAGATCATTCACGACAGTGTTTTCATGAAACATGGATATAATATCACGCATAGAAAAACCTCCAGCGCATAGAAGCAAGAATGAAATGCAAAAATGCCCACACATTGAAGATTGATAGCTTTGAACTCGTCTTGTATTGAATACGATGCGATGCGCTGTTTGTCTTAAAAAAATCTTGGGGCAACACCAAAGAGTCAAAAAAGAAAGCGGTTCTGTCCAGTGCCGGATTTACCTATAGGCTATATAGGCTTAAGCCTAGGGCCTCACGATCCAAGGGGGTCTCCAACAAACTGGTACGCATAGTCAATGGCCGGTGTATGATTATTTAGATCAAACTTCGTCAAAAATTTATGTCTTAATTATTATTCATGATATTTAGTTTTATTGAACTTTCGTGGTGATAACGCCAGAGTCTTCCAACGAGTTACCATGAATCTCAATACGACGGTTCGTCAAGCCGCATGCCAACTATTGTGTCGGTATATTCAAAGCACGCTGTCTGCGTCCTGCATTTGCTGAATCGTACCGGTTGTTACGTGTGGCTCTATCCAAAGAACTTGCGGCTGTTCGTGTTTGAGATGCACCTGATCAGTGGCATAACTGACGAGTGGCAGGGGTGCGAACCTCCCCCCCCCCTTGCGAAGCTAAACGTAAATACCGGGCCCGTACCTAGCTTGTGTTTTGGTATTTACTATTCTTTTGGTTTCAGTAGATTGTTGCTTTTTTCGTGTTTCTCGGGGTTTATTCCGATGATTTCGTGTATTTGTATAGCCGTTCAATACCGGATTTGCTATTGTTTCTCAACTATTTTCTGAATTTTGGAGCATAAAACTGGGATAGACTTTTACAGCTTCATCAACACTAAAAAAGCCTTCAAAAAACTATGCATGTTTTATTTTGAAACGTTTCGGATTACTCTTATTCCATCTTTAGTCATAAAATAAAGCAACACTTGGCAATGTCAGCAATTCAAAACCATAAGGCTCTGTGACGCAAGAAAAGACAGTGCTGTGACGTAAAAGACGTCAAACGCAAAACCAAGACCCCAGCCACGTCAAAATCGCTAAAAGCAAAAAATCGCTTCTTTTTGACTTAAGGTGGATTAAGAATAATCCGTAACGTCTCAAAATAAAATATGTATATTTTTTTAAGGCTTTTATAGTGTTGACGAAACTATTTTCTGAATGTTAGCCAGTGGACTCTCTTCAGCTAAGTGTCCCCCTGGCTCAAACCTGTAGTTACGTCACTGCACCTGATCAAAGCAAGGTTGTACTGCAGATGGGGGCTGTGTGTAGGGCTAGCAGCAGTATTCTACAATAAAAGCAGAGTTGTTTCTTAGGTGACTGAGCAACACAGTAGTTGTGTCATCGTTTGCATCGCGTAAAGCTCGACTGATATTTTTAGATGTGATTTTTCCATTTGAATTTTCTTCAGTAAAGTGATTCAGAAATCAGATTGCTATTAAGTACTTGCGCAAGTTTGTACTGCCCCCGTGCTAAGCAAATCAGAGAAGATCTTGATGAGCTTGAACAGCAAGCAAAAACCACTTTGCCAACTGGCAACCGCAGAACTCTTCCCCAACGAGACAGGAAAACACAATAAAAATGCCAAGAGCACGTTTGGGTCTGATGCCTCAAATTAGTGGTTCTCAGTTTATGCAACCACGCGAAGCCTTATTTCTTAGCTTGATGGTCACTAACTGCTCAGGCGAAAGACTTTACAAGATTCAAAAGAAAAAATGACATAAAGGTTCGCAATGTTCCAGGAGAGGTTGTCCACACTCAGCATTCGGTGCATTAAAAGTGACAAGCTTGGCAAACAAATTATAATGAATTTCTAGATGATTTTGTTATGAAGAAGGCAGGACAAAACCTTTTTAACTGTTTACTGTGTTATGTTCAGCCTGACTTGATTCGATGATTCTAGCTTTTTATTTCTTCATACGTATTTCAATAACGACAGCATAAGCGAAATTTAAACCAGTCCAGTCGCCGCAATGGGCATTGGTGGGCTCAGCCCTTCCAAATTTAAATATGAAACATTATAAATCAGTAAAGATTTTATCAAATTTTCAGAATATCAAGTCCCCTTGCGCAAATTTAACCCTCTATTCAAGACTTTCTGGCGACGGTTCTAGTTTTTAAACCTCACATCTTTTCACGCGACAGTTTAGTTACGTTCGATTCTCAGCAGTCTGAAAAGGTAAGAAACACGCGAATCTTGAACCTAGCAGTTGCAACCATTTGGGTGCATTTGACGTGACGTGTTGTTTCATCCTTTCATCCTTTGGTAGTATATTAAAAATAGTCGCCGCATCCATTCCTTTCGCAACTGTAAATAGAATGAAAATGACAAAAGCATTTCTTTTCAAACGATATGCAGCCTTTTTTAATGATGTTGTAGAAAGAGGTCTTGGACTATGAAATAATAGAGAGAACCTTACTTTCTGTTCATTCTTTAGGTGATAGCTGGCATATGGCATTGCAGCAAAAGAAATCACAAATATAGCAAGAAAAAGATACAGAATTTCTAGAATTGAAAAACTAAATTTTGTGTGTTGCAGATGGATAAGCTTATCTGTCATTACTGTGGTAAAGTGTTTTCTCAAAGTGGAACTTGTAAGCGACATATTGCTGCTGTTCACGAAAACAAAATGTTTTCCTGCCCAAAATTCAAAAAGCAGCTACTCGAAAGGACAGGCAAAAGAAGCATACTCAAAAATGCGCTTCCGTTACTGATAGTGAAACTAGTCAAACGCAAGAAATATCTGGTTCCAGCAATACAGAATCAGAACGCTCGCATGACAATGAAGAAAATGGCCCAAGTCATACACCATCAAAACGATCGCTTGCAGTAACCAAACCTGCTCCCCTTAAAAGGTCTCATATTGATAGAGATGATTTGCAAGCACCTAATGTTCTGGGAAAGCTTCACGACCAAGCATTTTTATATCGGCATTGGAGATCGATTCGCAATCATACGTTCGATGGTGATATACAAGATAAATTAAATTTTACATTCGATAACTTTGAACACCTACTTGAATTACGTGACAGATTGTCGACGAGCCTCGCATGCCAAGTTAAATTATATCGCGTGTCAAGTTAAACTAGAGCTTTGGTTATGTTCTGAGACACCAAGAAACGAGTGAATTGAGATATTTTCACCCGAGTCAAGCAAATGCTCTGGCTTTGGAACAACCAATTATTTTAAACAATGCAGATGACAATGAACATGCAATGAAAGAGGTTTATGCGAGGGACATTTGCAAAGATGTTTCGCAAAACAGACCAGACACCAAATGGAGCGTAGAGGAAGTATGCAATGCTACTTATCACGTGGATAAGATGTCTCCATTTGCTACTGGGAAAGGAGAAAAATTACCGCCCTATTTTGTTAGGAACGAAGGTCTCACTGCTCTTGACAAGGATACAAAAGGATGTTTGTCTCGTGACAGTCTTTGCTTTTTTCGCTGCTTGGCCTGTGCGAAAATGGGCAAAAATTACGAAAGCAAGGTCACGACCCTTTATTCGAAATACGCGCAGCAAGCGGTGAAAGACTTTCCGTCACGTTTGAAGACATTGCGACGCTTGAAACAATTTTTGAAGTATGCATCACTGTTTACATTCTAAAGAAAAAAGGAAGTGTGCGAGCCGAGCTGGTTCAAAAATCACCCGCGCTATGTTCTGGAAAAAATGGCCTCGAACTATACTCAACCTATACAAGAAGCATTTTTCATACGTTTGCGATATGAATCTATATTCGCGAGCAGAACATGTGGAAAGTTGTGGCATAGATCTTGTTACATGCTGCGACACGAAAAAACGTGCGAACATGGCACCAAATTCAAGTACAAAGAAGGCGTGCATCATCCAAGGAGAAATATTTTCCAGATGATTGAAGATCTAGGGATTACTGTGGAAAACGAGCTCAAATTTTATCCGTTTCAAGCAGTCTTTGACCGTCATGCAGAAACACAGAAACACGGATTTGGGGTCAAGCACATCCCTTTGTCATTTTGTGTTGTGACAAACGTACCCGGGTTTGCAACACCTTGTTTTGAAGTTTCACAAAGTGACAGTCAATCACTGGTTAACAAAATGCTTGATCATCTTTTCGCCGCATCGGAAAAAGCATTTGAATTGCTGAAAGAGAAATATGAACCTCTAATGGATCAATTAAAACCGTCTGTGTGTGCAAACGAGCAGAGTTGGAAAGAGTGAAACCCGAAGATCATCCTTTGTTTAGGTATGTTACAAGGCTCGTCACTCACATAAAATATCTTCCAACAGTTGGATTCAACAGCGGAAATTACGATGTCAACTTAATTCGTTCTCATTTGGTGAAATCACCAATGCAAAAAGGTGAAAAAATCATTGTCAACAAGCGTGTAAACAAATATATTTGTCTCTCCAGCTCAAATTTGAAATTTCTGGACATTTGTTCCTGTTTACCACCGGGAACTTCTCTGGAAGCCTATGTAAAAATGTTTGGCTGCAAGAAAAAGTTTTTCTTTCCCTACGGTTGGATGACCAGTCCAGAGAAATTGATGGGAACTCAACTTCCACCAGCTCAAGCCTTTTACAACGATTTAGAATGTAAGGAAATCAGCGACGAAGAAAATCAACTATGTCAGCGAGTGAGTAACATGTTTTTTGTTGAACAAATGTTGAAAAACTTGTATTTCGTTCATAGCAGCGTTAAATTAGTTTGTTGGTGTATGTAATCCCTTGAGACGATGCGTCGCTCTGCTTGTGCGGTGGGCGGGTGCTCGGACGTCGGACGAACGGCATCGCGAGTGAATAGTGCATTGCGAGGTGGGCGGCTGCTTGCGCACTAATGGCAACATAGAGTTGCGCGAGCCACAGCACATCTCACGCGCAAGAAATTTTAAAGTAATTTTAAAGCAAAGAGGGTAAACAATTTTGTCTTTGTCAGGTTTAGAAGGAGCATGGCATGAAATCAATGTTGGATTTTTGACAATACTATAACATTCTGGATTGCTTACGGTTTTTGGAAGCTGCTGAGACACACGTCGACGTGTACAAGAAGATGAACCTGGATGCATTTAATGCAATTTCACTTCCAGTATTTTAACAATGATAAACTTATTCAACTCTATGTCTCGAGATTTTTTTCACTACACCTTCAAAAAGCAACAGTGATATCGTTGACGTCATCAAAGACATTCTCGTCGGCGAGCGGAACATCATTTTCCAACGACACGTAGAAGTGGGGGTCCAAATAAGAGAGCAACGTTACAAAGACAATGCAAAGACGGTGCAAAATGTGACTGGCTATGACGCCAACAGTCTTTACTTGTACTGTTTATCTTTGAAAATGCCCACAGGCTTTCCGATTCGACGAAAGCCAGAAGACAATTTTTATCCCGTAAAAACATTTTCCATCAGTCAAGTCGCGATGGAATGGCTCGAATACGAAACGTTGAAAAGAGGCACCTACATCAAGCATCGGCCCTTTTCTTATGGACACGAGATTGGTTGCAGAAAAGTCCGACTAGATGGATTTGCTCCAGAGACGCAATCTGTTTTTCAATTTTACGGTAGGTTGAAAACTCGATCGGTTTCATACCGTGAATGCAACCATTCGCTTTTCCCATTCACATTTCAGAATTTGTGATTATCTCATTTTATATGCTTGCAACAACCTGTGATCGCGGCAAGAGAATTTTGGTTCATTCACCGGAAAACCTCCATAAATTTACAAATATTTAATGTAACCTTTTTTTAGATTGCAACTTTCACGGATTTACGAAATGCAGAAAATCTGACTTCAACTCTCGACTCAAAAAGTCCATGGATTAACTTTTTGAAGGAAACCCAAGACACCACCGAATATTTGAAACAACTAGGTTATCATGTGATTGAAATGTTGGAATGTAATTGGGTAAATCTTACTACGATTGCACCGACAAGTTTGTTTCGCGCAAAGATTACTGTTATGCGGCTATGGACACTGATTCAGCATACTTGGGCATTAGCGCATCGTCATTGCACGACGTTGTTCGACCGGAAAAATTGCAAGAATTTTAAAAAGAGTACGAGCAGTGGTTTGTCAGCGAAGCTTGCGATTCACACAAAAACGATTTTATTCAAATGTGTGCAAACGGTGATGCGTGGGTGCCTGTTTGTGAAAAGTGCGCAGATTCGAAAAAGTATCATACGCGAACACCTGGTCGTTTTAAAGTTGAGTGGGAGGGAGAAAGCATTGTCGCTCTCTGCAGTAAAACATATTACTGTTCTGGCAAAGAAGATAAACTAAGTTGCAAAGGTGTGATAAAATGTCAAATCGATTTGACGAAGCAACGCTATCTCGACGTGCTGTATACAAAAACAAGTCAAAACGCTGTATGAATCGTTGTTTTCGCATTTTAGATCGCGACATATTTTCTTACACACAAGAAAAGTGTGGTTTGGAGGCTTTCTACATCAAACGTAAAGTGTTGGACGATTTGGTGTCTACTGAACTGTTGTATTTGTAACCTTTATATAAAGGTTTCGCTTTTTGGCATTCCAACCATGGACGTCCATTTTGCTAGCCCTACTTAGTTTTTGATCGCTGGCCCGACTTGCTCGGGCGAAACGTTTTTTGTTAGACGTGTGTTGAAATCTTCGCAGAAACTGTTTGCTCACATGCCTCAGAGAATTGTATGATTATATCGCGAATATCAAAACTTTTTTCGTGACTATCCCAATGTGGAGTTTGAGGAAGGTTTGAGCTATTTAGAAAGATTCACTCCAGGGCCACCCTTACTTATTATTATTGATGACCTTTTATTTGCGAGAGATGACAGGGTTGCATAATTGTTTACAAAAGGTTGTCACCATAAAAATGCAAGCGTCATGTACTTGGCCCAAAATCTTTTCCACCAAAGCAAGCAGCATTGCACCATATCGCTAAACGTCCATTATTTGGTCGTGTGCAAACACTCTAGGGATTCGAGTCAGATACAGCATTTAGCGCGGCAAAATGTTTCCCAAACAAGGCAAAGTTCTGTTCGAGGTCTACCGTGCTGCAACTTTGGGTTTGCACGGCTACTTGCTGATTGATTTACATGAAGACACGCCAGAGCATTTACGATTGCGCACAAACATTTTTCCTTTTGAAACACAAATTGTTTACGTCCCAAAGATACAAAAAGAAGCATCTTTGGAGCAACTTCATTTTGTTGAGATGGCATCGTCGCGTGTACAGAAAAACGCAAACTCTTTGTACGTTTTGGCAAAAAGCGACCCCGAACTTCGAAAAGCGATTGTCAAAGGTTGCAAGCGAGAATTGATTCGTTAACTGCGCGAAATTGCCGATAACGTACTGAGGGGAAACTTGGCTCTTTCGTCAGCGCAAAAACAAGAATTGACTCATGACAAGCAAAAGCAGCGACGGTTGTTCAAAAAAGGGTTTAAAGCATAAAAAACTTTTGCTGAAGCGTGGTGGCTTTCTTCCGACCTTGCTTGCTCTGATCGTTTCATCGCTTTTGCCTGCGGTAGTTGGAGGCATCGCAAAGCTGTTAAATGATGCGTAATGTACGCAGAATGGTCCTTATTGATCCGCAGACAATTGAACCAGTACCAAAACACGCAAGTGTCAGGGCCATGACTCGCCTGGATCGAGAAATGATGCAAGTTTTAGAACGAGATGATTGGTCGAAGAGCAAAGAGTAAAACCCTATCAACAAGTGCCACACAAATATTTGGTGTATGACAAGAAAGCGACTCTTACCGCCCATGGAAAGAACAGCATGGAAGAACAGCACAAGCCAAACTAACCCCTGCCGATGGAAGAAACAATTGTACAAAGTGTGCCGCAATCGATGCAAAAGAAAGCAAAGCTGCTTCTTGAGCACATAAAAACAGTAGACAGTATCGAATGGTATTCAAAAGGCGAACACGTGGTTGACAAGCAAACACTTCCTGCAACAAACGTGTTAGATTTAGTGAATGACGCGTTGCGTGATAGAAAAAGATTTGTACCTGAAGGAATACATTTCTGGTGCGTTGAGACAAGTAACGAACCAAATAACGTGATTGGAAACACAAAACCCCATTTACAAGAAAAGGTGCCGTCACCAAAGCGCTGGAAATTGCTTTCAACGTATAAACGCTATATGACCCGGTCAAAGCCAGTTCTAGCGGGCGTCAAGCGTTTGGTAAGCACGCGAAATAATATACAAATTCGGAATATGCAAATGTGGCTTCAGACACGAGATGTGTACACTTTGCATAAGCCTATTTGCGTAAAAAAGTGTTCACGACGTCGAGTTGTGATTTCCGGTTTGTTGCAACAATATCAAGCCGATTTGTTGAGTGTGATCAACATTAAAAAGTTAACGACGGGTATTGTTTTATTTTGACGTTCATTGATGTGTTTAGCAACTTTTCCTATGCTATTCCATTGAAAAATAATTTGTCCGCGTTTCGTCTCATTTTCAAGAAACAAGCACCAAAGTGAACAGAATTTTGGAACGAGCCAATGAAAAAATTTTGAAGGAGAAAGGCGTACGTCATTTCTCCGCGTTTAGTGAGTTAAAAGCGTCTATCGTAGAACGTTTCAACCGGACGCTGAAACAAAAAATGTGGAAATATTTTACACAAAACAATACCTTGCGTTACGTGGACGTGTCGGATCAGTTGATTTATTCGTGTAATCACACTTTTCACCGCTCTATCGGGATGGCGTCTGCACAAGTGAATTACGAAAACGAAGAGTCTGTCTGGCATACCTTGTGTGACCAAACTCTGCCGAAAGTAAAACCAAAATTTAAAAGGAGACTTTGTTCGCATTTCCAAGAAAAAAGAAATATTTTCAAAATCTTATTTACCAAACTGGACAAAGGACTATTTTACTTTTTATCGACGAAACGCCGGCCATCCACCTGTATACAAGATTGCAGACCTTGATGGTGAAATTGTGAAGGGACATTTTTTACGAAGCCGAAAAGCAAAAAATCACACAGCCGTCCGCTCTGTATCGCATTAAAAATATCATTCGTCGTCGCGGGAAGGGAAAAAAAGCACAAGTATTGGTTAAATGGCTGGGATGGGACAAAAAGTTTAATTCTTGGATTGACAAGGCGTCGATAACGTCTTGAATGGAGACGGATCACTTGGTTGTTGCATCTCAAATTCTCTTGATTTGCGCCGTTGTGATTGCGAGCATTTATAATTAGTCTACTTCGCAAGGCGATTCAAAATTGTGAGTGCTTATTCCTGTTTGTGTTATTTGCTCCCCAGTCCGTCTCCCAAGTTAAAAACGTATAACATATTTCCCGCTCCCCAGTAACGCAAGTTTGGATTACTTTCCCGACAACACGCTGACGACTCAGACCACAAAACTATCAAACAGAATCGAGTTGAACAGATAGTGGGAAGCGACAATCGACGAATTGATCTTTCCGAAAAGCTGGTACAACATTGAAGATAATGAGATGTGGATGGAAATATCGCGCGGGGATGAAAAAAATCTTTTTCAACTCGAAGCAGGCTATTATCCAACAATAGAATCAATGCATCGTGCTCTTCAACAAAAACGGGCTCATATCAGAAGAGCACCCATTGCCATTCATTACGATCAATACAGTGCGCATTTTGACTTTTTTATAAAAAAAACGCACTTCTGTGCGTTTAGGCACTCGCGTCATAGAGCTCTTGGGCTTTGAAAATGACATTTTGTATCACGGTACCCACACATCCAATCGCGCCTTTGACCTGGACGAAAAACATCAAGTGATTATGATCTATTGTGATATTTTGCAATCTCGACTAGTTGGAGATAGCTACGTTCCCTTGTTAAGTGTTGTTTCGATGGAAAGAAGATATGGCTCTATTATTTCCAAGCAGTACGATCGTCTGCGATATCACAAGGTTCAGAAAAATATTTTTGATAGTTGACTTGATACTGTCACATTGTCACAATCTACTTAAAAGATGATAAAGGTGAACAAATTCCATTTGAAAGCGGTCGTGTGCTCGTGACCCTGCACCTCAGAAAGGTGAAAGATGCATCTACATCAGCAGTTCTCAAACTGTGTGCCGCGACAGATTCTCAGGTGTGCCGCGTAGCTTTTTGGAATTTTTGAAAATAATCGCTTCGTATTAATATTAGGCATACAGGCAAGCATACGAGAAATTGAATGCACACTATCCATTAGATAACTGATAATAATATGGTATTTTCCTATTGCCTTGCTGGTGTAGTAGGGTTATTGTCACGTTACCGTTGGGTTTACACGTTGTAATTGCTATGTAGTAATGTATTTTGAAACAAGTCATGTTGACTTCAACGTTGAGCTAGGCTAACAGGAAAGCAATTGTATTTATTCTGATTAAAATTATATAATGATAAGCTTTTTAGAAATGTTTAGTTGGGTAGTTAATCCCTTTGGGATTAATGAATCAAGCAATCTTTTTACGGAAGAGGAAGAGCAACTCATCATGGGCGTCCGCATGGGAGCAAAACGGGAATTTTCACCCCCTTGAAATTGGGACTAAGGACCAAAAATTCCCCGAAAACCTGACGTCAACAGCTCAATTCCGATTAACTCATGTATATCTTGCAATGACACTTTATTTGCCGCTATGACACTTACACTGCACAAGGCAATAGGGCAATTGCAACACCCCGGAATTTTTAAAAGCTTTTTCGGATGTTAGGTACAATAACAAGTTATCATCATTTCCCCCCCGAAATAAGTACAACAACATATTACGATCATTTTGACCCACGAAAATATCAGCTGATTGCGGCCCTGTGCCTGAGTGAATGGCTTATTCAAAATGAACGCTTAAACTACATCGTGGCTTGCTATCTATGCAGCTTTGTGGGAATCCGGCTTAATCGTTAAGATTTATTTCTGACTTCTGCATAAGTGCAAAGCTGTAGGCGAGTTTTTAAAATATATCTGCTGTGGCGAGTTTTTATAATTTGTGGCGAGTTTTCATAACTTATCTGATCTGCTCATTTTTTAAATCCTGCGTGGTGTTCTAACTTTAGTAAATTGTGCGAAAGTCATGTCAACATAGTTATGTAGGACATGTCGATTTCTCATTGCTTGAAAGTTTTGCGAAGGCGTCTAATTTCTTGTTATTCCACCGTTAATGTTGTTCTGGCCGTTGATTATTCTTAAATTGTGACTTGCTTGTAGAAGTGCTCAAAAATGGATATTAGGCGCAGTTTATGAACATAAAAAGCATTTCTGATAGCCGAAGTAGGCCTATAGAAAACATGCCAGACTAAACATTGAGAAGTGAGGTTCAACCAGCACAGACTAATGACCAGGGACACCGGAGAGCGGTGCAATACAACGGAGCATTGGCCCCCTGCCCTTTCATAAGGGGGGCAACGGGGTCATTGGTGCCTTTTCATAATAGTATCATAGGTCATGTCACTGTTTACAAAGATCGACTTGAAGCAAATTTATTGCAGCTATTCGCGCACCCAGAAGATTCAGAATGATTTTCTACAACTTTCGTTATTATTCTTGAGGTCAACATTGTTGCTGAACAGAAACAAACATAACTGGTAACGATTTTATGTTTTTTGTAAGTTTCCATTGCGCTCAACTCTTTTACTGCATCCCCTGCCCTACCGCTTCTCCGGCGTCCCTGCTACTGACAGCGCCACAAACGTAATTGTGGATGTTTCAAGTCAATTCAGACTCATTTGTCTGCAGTTCGCAATGATAACGATATTGGATTATACGTCAATTCAGGAAAAGCCGTAACGGATGACAGAAAGTGCACCCTTTTGGCAAACTCGTATACACTTCCACCTGAACACGATTTTTAAACGATGCGAGTGGAGCGCATGCTTTCATGGGGAAGTTTTTTGGGGTGTAGAAATGGTAAAACCTTTTATTAACGTCTGTTTGTCAGTAACCTGAAAACGATAAGCAAAATGTCGATATTCCCCCCCCCTGGAAATATGTCTGCGGACGCCCATGCAGCTCACTGATGTACGAAACGACTCGTTTTTCAAGCGTTGTTCCCCAAAACGGCTTAGATGAGTTTTGGCAATCTGCTTACAAATCCTATTCAGACAAACATTACAATCGGCCTCGCTATCGCGACGTGCAAAAGAAGAGATTTGATACTTTGATTATATACCTACACAGAGGCGGCGCTAGCTCTTTCTTAGTGGTAAGGCCAAGGTGAGCAGTAATCGTCGATCCAGGGAACTATTGGTCCCAAAGCAAGCGGTTCTTTTGTGACTCTGTACTCCATAGAAAGAGATGATCTTTTTTAGCCAGTAATAGTAAGCGATGGCCCATAACCATTTTTTGCCACAGCACAGTTGCAGGTCTTAATCCAAAATCCAACCTGAACTGAAAACTTGAATACTACCGTAAACTAAACATTTGCTGCTTTTAAGACTATCCTTTTCTTTGCAGTTCAAAACAATTTCAGGAAACATTTCTCTCCACAATTCTACATCTCGAATTTTGCAAATTAAACCATTGCCTGCAACACACGCTATAAAGTCGTTGCTCTAAATCTTCGCCATTGAGTCAAGCGACAACAATAAAAACGTTCCTACCACTCCGTTTAAGTTAAAAAAATGTTACCAAACGACAAAATTCTCAAATCGTTAACAAAATTCAGCCCAACTTTCTCAGTGTATCCTTTCTGCCAGAAGCATAATTTTCAGCAATTTTGTCCAAACCAAGTCTGTCAACTCGTTCTTTGTGAACATGTAGAATCATCAAATCGTTTAATCGTCTTTAAGTCATGGTTGTACGCAATGCTTCTGAGAGAAATTTTACCAGGTGCACGAAGGCCGATACGGGCCCCCCTAGCGTCTGGTTCGCTCGTCGAAACTTGCATAGCTTTTTAGTATAGTAATCAGAATATAAATAAAAGAGCTACAGTGCTCAGATTTACACATACATTAATTGTTATACTGGCAACTGGTTTACACTAGAAATTTTGGGCTTGATTACAAAGAAGTTTAGCATGCGTATTTTCATCTTCCCGGCCCCCAGCAACTAATGTGCCTCTTGTATTCCCACTCCTAGGCCCTGGTTATAGGAAATAAGCTTTTACCAGTTTTAGTGCTGAAAAAGACCTCTGATGTATCGTTCGTGTCAGCTAAAATCAAAAGTAGACCCAAAAGTTTCCAGACAAGGGAAAACGCAAAACTCTGACAGACTGACAAGTTTCGACAAATTTTTATGGCTTTCTGAACAGAGAATTTATTAGCCAACTCGTTGCAAACATCTACAGAGGGATTTCAGAAGTTGGACCTGTGGCCTACTCTGAGTTCAAGCTGCGAAAGATCGTGTTTGTAAATTCCCAACCCTGTTTCTAGTCCAGTATCAAACATTGATGCATGATCGGTGGTGTGGTGCTGCCGGAGCTCCGCTCTGAGGTGCCCAGTGTATTAGTCGTTGACTATAAATATAAGCAAAAAGCAGGCAATCTCTGCCTGTGAGTTCCGGTACTTGTAAGAGCCCTGGAATCTATAAAATTGCCACTACACCCCTGTGCATGATCGATGAATTCAGTGGGTGGTGAATTGGCGGAGTACAGCAAAGAGTAATTATTTGGGCTTTCCGATTTCTATCAGCAGTTTTGCGGGCAAGTATCTGAATACAGAAAACTATTGTTGAGAACGAAAACCGGTACGGCCATGGCTGTACCGGACGAATAGGTTGCGCCAGCCTTGAATATAAAAGACGCTGCTGGAAAAGTGATTCCATTTGAAAATGGACGCGTGATTGCTCTGCATTTGCGAAAGCATGTACTTGACGTTGTGCATTGACGAAAGCTTGCATTATTTTCCAGAAAACACACCAGGCGCTTTTACTGTACGTCTGCCTGAAACAGTGAGTTTGGTTGGCGAGTGGGAAATTGGTTTGATGGAAATTTTTCTTCCAAAAACCTTGCACAATGTGAAGGAGGGTGAAATTTGGGTAAAGTGCTTTGCAGATCGTGAATATAAATTTCGTGTTCCCGCTGGCTACTACCCGACCGCATTTTCGCTGGTTCCAACGATTCATTTGTTGTTTCGAAGCGTACCGCATCTTACCATCGCAATGAACTTTTGATTACATTACGTCGCGTGCTGCGTTTGTGATACCCAGAGGCAGAGAAATACAAATGAGTCCTCGTTGACCACTTTACTTGGCTTTGAAATGTCTCGCTTGCAACCAGGTTGGCATACCCGTCCAAGGTCAGCCGATTTGGATGAAAATATTCTATTTGTGTATTGTGACTTTGTGCAAGACAGATTCAACGGCGAAATGCTCGCGCCGCTGTTGGCTTTTATCAACACAACGGGACGTTTCGGTCGGTGGTACATAAATACTACGACCGGATTCGCTACCACAAAATGCAGAAAAAGACATTTCAAACCGTGAACATTCATATAAAAGACGTAAACGATCGACCCGTTAGGACGGATGTTCCTTAATAAATACGCATTTGCGAAAAGTGTAATGTCTTGTCCGTATCAAAATTACTATCTGCATCAAGTCGGGTTGGCACAGGGGCGCTGGTCAACGCGGTCATGGCATTGGCGGGATTTTGGCAGGCATTGGCAAAGCTGTTTTTCCTTTGCTCAAGATCGGTGCAAAAACAGTCGGTAAACAAATGTTGCAATCAGGTTTGTAGGTGACATCATCAGCAGTCAAAACGTCAAAAAACCACCAAGAAACGTACGCGGGAAGCAGGAACAAAACTTTTGAATTTAATGCAAGAAAACGTCTTTGCAGTTCTCGGCGAACAACCTCATAAAAGAGCGCGCAAGTCACACAAGCGTCAGAAACCGAAAGATATTGTTGAGGATGGGGAATAGCCATCACCCACGCTTGCACGAGTGCGCAAGAAATGAATTAGATCTCTTTTGTCAACCTCCTTGTGCAAACCAGTCGTCAAAATGGTTACTGGTGAGAATATCTCCCCATTTCTACAGTAAACGAAGGATCTCCTATTGATTTTCACGTGAGCGCCAGCAGTGAAAAATACTTATAGCTGATGCAGACGCATATTAACGTGCAAGCACAAATTACCAAGGCTGATGGAACGAATCTGGATGATGGCGCAGCGGTTGGACCGACCAACTATTGGTTGCATTCGTTCTTTTCACAATCGGATATTTTTTAAAAGACAAGGTCGTCACGGATTCCAGTCACACTGATGCGTATAAAGCTTTTCTCGAAACGCTGCTATCGTTTGGTTCTGAAGCAAAAGACAGCTTTTCAATGGGAGCTTTATGGTACAAAGACAAGTCCGGATCTATGGATGACGTGGCAAACGCAAACACGGGTCTGGTGAAGAGTTGAATTTACAGCCCAAAGCAATGTAGTTGACATGTACTGCAAAGTGCACGATGGCGTTCCGCTCAAGCTGCGCTTTGTGAGAAGCCCAGACAAATTTCGATCATGTCTTCCACCGATGCAAAAGTGGTGATAAAATCCACGTCGCTCTTTATTCGAAAAATTCACATCAGCCCTGCAGTCCGGCTGGCTCGTATTAAAGCTTTGGACAAAGGTAATGCACTGTTCCATATTACGAGAACCGAGGTCAAAGTGATTAGTGTTGCTACTGGCAGTTTGTCTGCCAACGTTGACAACCTTTTCCTAGGACCTAGGGTAATTACCCAAACGTATTGTTCTCGGCTGTGTGGCGACGGGTGCGTTCAACGGCACCAACAACAAGAACCCCTTCAATTTCGAACACTGCAGCATTTTCTCGCCTTCAATTTCGAACACTGCAGCATTTTCTCGCCTTGTACATGGATGGGCAACAGAACCCGGCAAAAGCATTCAAACCGAATTTTTCTGAAAGCATGCATTGCGCGAATACATGTCACTTTTCACCGGAACGGGGCAGTTTTTCAACATGAAGGAAATCAAATTTCCCGGGAAGAATTCAATGACGGGTTTACACTCTATGCGTTGGATTTGACCCCTGACCTGAACGAAGGATCTCACCTCAATCCGGTCAAGCGCGGTTTGATTCGGCTGGAGATGCATTTTGCCGACGCCTTGCCAGAAACAATGAACATTGCATGCTTTGGCGAATATTTCAACAACATTGAAATTTCAAACAATCAACAAGTCGTCTTTGGTTACAACGCATGATGTGTTTCGTTTGCATAATAAAGCTGGCATGTTGCACAATTGTGTTTCATTATTGTCAGTTCTTTAGCGAAAGCTGCAGAGAAATGTACCGTCTGTTAGTGTGACAGCCAACACAACTTGCATCTATATGAACAAGTCTTCACTATGTGTTAATGATTTGTTATAAGAAGCCTTGCTCTAGCCTTGTTCTTCTGTCACAGTTGTAGTGAGACTACTGACGTCATATAACGGCGCGTGGCGTAACCATAGCAGCAGTACGAAGCTTGCCCTGGTGTGTCTATGGAGAAAATCTGTTTAGCGAACAAAAGTACTACTTAATTAGGTTTATTTTCATTTCAAAAAATTTGAACAAGTGTTGGATTCGAGCCACCACTTGTACAAAAACACAGTGTGTCAAGTTGGTATTATGACATGTCATTAAGTTTGTTAATTAGAACCATCAGCGTCACAATATGTAAACTCAATTTTTACAATTTATGCGCAAGGTGTAAACATATGTTTAGACACCCTGTCAATACCCAATAAAATGACTGCCGTTGTGACAAAATATATTCGATTGTGATTTGTGATACCATTGTGACGTCACCGACAAAATTCTGGCTAATAAAATGGTGGCCGTTTTTACAACACCGGATGTGACGTCTGATTCCACTTAAGGTAGATTTAAGTTAACGAGCTATACTACTCATAAAAGGTTTTGGAATTTAATAGATGACAAAACATGCTGACGTACGGTTTATTGCGTACCTTTTTTATAAATGCATTTATTTACAACTCGGCAAAGAAAGTCGCTTTCTATTTCATTGGAAACAATAGTATTATTCTTCCTTTATACCAGTGTGTCAACGTCTGGAGTCAGCTGTTGTAGCAATTACCAACATAGATCTGAGGTGGTGGTCAGTTAACTTTGATCTGCGACAAGCTTTAACGTTGAACATCTGCTCATGCACATAGGCCAGTGAACTAATGCCAGCTTCTTTCATGTACGACCAAATATTCTAGACCTACCTTCCTTGCGGCAAATAGAGAGTCGATTAATTTGTCACAAAGATGTTTTGTATGAAGCCCTCAAGACGGAGTAACGTATGTACGACGTAATGACACAAAGTTGAGATGAAAATGAGCTTGCATTATTATTGACAAGATCACGCATTCCACAAAATTTTGAAGATGACGTACTTTATAACGAAAAACTAAAAATGCACTAAAATAGTGGAGTGTCCCTTGTATCTAGGACCCCTTGAAATATATTGGGATTATTAAAGGCCCCGGACCGTCTTGTTCCTCCGACCCCAATCAAACACAGGGAGCGGTCTATCACTTTCCACTTCGAACATGCACGGCCTTCCTCCCAGCGGGGTCCATATCAACACAACCTGCCAGCTAGGGACTTTCCACCCCAGCCTGAGCAGACAGTATTGGTTAAAGCCGGAGTAGAGAAGTAAAGAATCTGTATTAGCATTCTAAATTCAGGACCCTCTGAATTATAATTAACATGTACAGCAAGCGCAGCACATTAATTTCTGCAATTGTTAAAAACTTACACGCGCCAGAACTGAAAATCAAAAACACATCAATGCGTGTTCAGGATGGTTCCTGAGTTTATCTACCTTGCAAGAAGTCAGATACTGCCAGTGAGCACTTGAAGCAATTGTACGGTTTTTTGGTTCCTTTCCGCGCCATTGTGACGTACACAATCAGTGCGTTGCCCACGATAATGACGAAAGCAAGAAACGCGAAGAGAGCCAAGAGAACTGTAACTCCAGTAACGCTACATTCCACTTCAACGTCTCGATCTTTTCCTGTTAGAAGAGCCGTAAGCTGCATATGAAAGTTTTAAACAACAATCGCTGTAAACCCAACCTGTGTCGCATGAAGTATATATAAAAAATTAACACGTAAGTGACACATAATGTGGTAAACACGAGTAAGCTGCTGGAAAGAAAGTCACAGAATGCTGGACCATCACTCTGTTTCTTAGGGCTTCATTTTTGTGAGAGGGTAATAAAAGCTTATACTCACAAAATGCACGTTAGAGTTTGGCAAAATATGTTGCCCAGCGACTCACGCCAAACGTCAATCACGGCTTTTTATGAGCTGCTTTTCTAGGAACTTTCGGTTAACGTTTTGAGCGTAAACCGTCTGAAATTGAAGCAGTGCAACATTTAGCTTATGAGAAAAACTATAGTTTTCTTTTATTTCTTTTTTTTCTTAAACGTAATATGTATCAAGTACATTGTGAATGAAGAGCTTTGCAAGCGTTCGTAAGCCATGTTTGCCCAAACAATAGAAGGTTATGAAATAAAACTTGCTATAAATATTATTTCTTTTTTCATACACGCCGTTCACTTTCCTTCGCACATTCACAAACCACAAGCCTAACTTTTAAGACCCGGATTGCAATCGGCAACTTAGTGTTGCTGTCATGCAAGAAGCCCAATGGGACGTGATCCCGGATGCAAATTGTTCACCGTCTATAATCTTCCTATCTATGGGTTCTTACGTTTGAGTTCGTCGGCATAAAGTATTTCTATACAGCCAATCACTGCCAGACGCCAGGACACCGAAAAAACAGGCCAACCAGCCGAGTACCTCACAAACGTTTATTAGTCTTCAAGTTTTTGACCGGAGAATAACATTTAAATTAATTTCAAATATAATGAAACTCTACGTTCTACATGCTTTCGAACAACGCAGAGTTGGAGAAACTATTTTCTTTCCGTGGCAGCGTAAATCGTGAATTACAGTATCTTTGGCGGGCCGCAGAAATTCCAAATTTTTGTCTTATGCTAAACAATACAACAACCAAGTACGTATGTTTTTTGACTTTAATAAGCAAATCCAACAAAAATTAGTTAAATGCTTCCCGTGTGCCACATTAAATGTCCTCATGGGGGCCGCAGATTCCACACTCCTGGTATAGCGCGTAATGGACATGGTTGCCTGAAATGCATTGGTTACCGTAAGCACTTTTCGCTTTTTTGAATGCTTGAAAACTACGATTCATTGTTTCTTAACAAATGGCATGGAATGCCAGGAAATTGAAATTTTCGTGGAATTGTGGTTTTATAAGTCACGATCTTAAATAAACCCGAAGTTCGAGTGACGAAAACCATTTTTTGACAAAGTGTTTGAGGTCTGACAGCGCTTTCGAGCAGTGGTGCGAGGCAATGTGAAGAGTTATTTTTGAAACGAATACTGAAAAGTGCATAGTTTGTAGTAAGTTGAGGTTATGCAAGCCAGGATAATCAAGTAACATAACATTTCATGGAGGGCAATCTGGTGCTAGATCAAAAGCGTGCAGCGGAAAACGTCAAGCATGAGCGATTCTGCACAATATTCAGCAAAAATGTTATGTGTTCTTACCTTGGGTAGTAATTTGATCTTGTGATAAGAAAACGCAATAATACTGTGCTACTTGCATGTGATACAAAAAGTTATGAAACAACTATTTCTATTTTTATTTATCTACTGCACCTACTAGCTAGATGATTATTTTTGTAGCTAAACAAATCACGAAGAATAAACTTCGCATAACCGTACTCTTTCATCAACATGAAATTGTTAGTTTTCTACTTGTCAATTGGATACTTGAGGTGATTGGCTGTGGGTATCAATGGTCATGGTCGTCGGAAGGGGGCGGGGGGCTTCGCCCCTCCTGGATTTTGAAATTTTATATTTTCCTATTAACTTTTTAGTAGAAAAATGTTTTTCTGTTAGTTTCGAGTTGTCAAAATGAAATTTCACCACTGTTGCCCCCCCCCTGGAAAAATCCTTCCGACGCCCATGTCAGTGGTTTAAGTGTGACTTTCATTACATGCTTTAATCAAATAAAAACAATTTAGAAGCAAGAGAGAAATGAACAATGCTTGCGGTTCAACATGAAAATCCTTGGGTGCACATAATAATGCACAAAATGATTGTCTAATTTGAAGCGACCAGTCATTATGTCCCAGCTGGCAAGGTATAAATTTTATAAAATCATATAAAAATTTTTTTTAAATCATCAAAAATCATAGAATTATTTTTGCTGTTTGAACGTTTTAGCTGGTTGCAGCCCTAACATTCCTTTAGGATCAAAAACGTATTTTTTTGTTATGATAAATATGTTTCAATGGTCAAATATTTGCGACAATCGATGGAGAATTAGCATAAATCTTTACGAACGTAATTGCCGTTAGCCATTTTTGTGTGGCCTGAGATCTGCGTAGCATGAATGTTTAGGAGTGCATTTTTATGATCTTACAACCTTAGGTTTATATTGGTCAAAGTTGCTGAAACGTTTGCTCAAAAAGACTGCAAATCCTGTTGGGTGATAATAACCAATTGACAATTCACAGTTGTGCAAAGAAGGAATCGTTCATATCAGACTGACAGAAAATACACCTTGACTAACGGAAGGGAAAAATTTAAAACAGTACACTTCATCAAAACACCACTGACTTTATATTTAGTTCTGCTGAGGCTGTGGAGAAATATTGGATTAATACAACTTACTCGTGAAGTTGCTTGTTCTGCAGATGGTCACCTCGCACAGGGTAGAACTTACTGTCTCACATGCGGCGTCGAAGACCCCTGATAACGGCAATACATCGGTTCCATTCTCATGCAAGGCTCTCGCCTTTTTGTAAGCCGCAGTAGACATGCTCTGAATTGAATACCTTCAACAAAGAGATATAAAAGTGGTTGATAATTTTAAACGTCTCTCGAACCAGAGAGAAACTCATGTCCGCTTCATAACTTGCAAGCTGTTTGCTGATCAGCTAAGAATTGTGACAGAACGCTTATTGTTCTCGAGAGCATAGTACTGTTTCTCCTTCAGATTGCTACCTCAGAGCAAGTATAACATTTCATTTAAATGAAGGTTGTAGCTAGATGAAGATATGGGTTAATAAGCGCCTTAACTGTGTACAGTTTTTTGAAGACTTTAACTTCTTTTTCAGATCTGGCCGAAGAGCAAACAGCATCCGGTACGAGCTCTTTAAACAAAGCTGATTTTGCCGCTCAACTTGATTTTTCGCACTTTTCGACTTTTGACGAAGTCGAAAAGCAATACGCCGCTGGTAACGTCATAACACAAAAATGGCGCATGGCCATTGAAATAATTTTACACCTGATAAAATAATCTGCTGCAACCCTGCATACAGCTGGCCACAATCGCGGCTGGTTGATTGCTGGAAGAGCACGCCAATGTCACCAGCGCAACAAAACTTCTTCGTCCGTTTTATTGATCGACGGATAAATCTTATTTCATAAGCGTGTATTAGTGTGACGAGATGGCGATATAAATTTGCAGAACAAGTCTGACGGACTTGTTTTCTTTTTTATTTCAAAAAAGTTATTAAATTCTTGGCGCGATCGAAAATTATTTTAAGATTTATCGTTTCGAGCATCTTTAAAGTTTCTTCGGCTTGTACAGTTGAAATAAGCATCGCAACAGTAACTGCATATTTCGTGCTTTCGAACTATTATGGTTTGAGCCAAGCTTTATCTAAAAACAACGCATCACGTGAAAGTTAGTCTGTACATGTTGCAAAGCGGGATTCCCCTTCCTTCTATCATAGAGGCTCTTAAAGCTTTATTTTTTCCAAATTTTCTTGATTTTTTCCAAGAAAATTTAATCCAAAGATTAAATTTTGGAGGCATTGAGTATTTTATTTCAGAATAAGAGATGTACGAGGTATATTGTACAGTGAAACCTCATTATGACGCGATCGTCAGGGTTCAAAAACGCCGTCGCAAAACAAATGGTGTCCTGCGGTGAAACTTAAACGAGATAAATATGTGCAAATTGGATGAAACTTTTTCAACTGTTTGGTGAATTGTCAAAAATTTGCGTTTGACCTGATTAGGGGTTTTAAGGCTTAAAAACTTTAGGAACATCAGTTATTTCTATCTATCAGTTATTTCTGAAACCTTCTCTACTCAGCGCCCAGGCAACACCTTACCATAGATGCAGATATTCTAAGCTCGGCTTTCCAAACAAAACAGTTGTTAGAAAAATCTTTCGTGTTTTCTCAAACATATTTTCTTTTTGTTATTTTGACCCCAAACGACCCACTTGATGGTGATTCTAAAACGTAACTGTAATTAAGCCAGTGCTAGAATTTTTGTAAACCCTGTCTGGGCGAAAAAGTTTGAAAAGTCAATTAAAACATTTTCCATGAAAAGCAGCAAATGCTAACGACAGAAATAAAAGTATATAGTTACTGTATGTACGGTACTCAGACACATGCATGTTATCAAAACTTTCCGCCTACGGTTTCGTATATTTCAGTTCTGATGACTCTTTGTCAAGTACCAAAACTCAGTCGTTTCATCATGTACTTCGCTGCTAGACATGTCTTTTCCCTGATCAAAGTCCCATGCAAAATCTCAGAAGCTTCCTGTAGCAAGCAGCAGCATCAGGAAAGAATCGCAACAAAATGCGTTTTTTTTCTGTGCTGCTGCTTTCAGTCGTAACACCCTGTGAAACAAGTGAAATGTCAGAGCTTTTCCACGGTATTAGCGCGTCAAGTTATGTACCCTTGCCGGAATAGTAATAAGCAAGTTTCACCGGAGCCATAGTGTCGCCAGTCTGGTGACAAAATCTGCAGCAACAGTAAATTTCTCTGGGGTATAAACCTGTCAGTGTGATACCAACCAGTTTTCTTTTCCATCGCTAGTTTTTCATTGCCAATCAAAGCAGTTTAATTGTCAGCGGAGCTGGGCGACTCTTGCGCGGCCTATACGCATGAACTGCCCTGGTTCGCCGGACTCATTACAGCAAGTGACAGTAATGAGTATGCATGCGATAAGAGAAAGGAGAAGAACATTTGATTGGCACGACCGAAACGCAAAATTACTGCGAAGTAGATATCAATCAGCAAAATGATGACAGTGCTAGGTAGAGGAGTGTTGAAGCCAAAGCAAGTGTGCCCTGAAAGCTTTTGCATTGTACAAGCCAAATGCAATCATGACCCGCGCTTCATGCCTGAATTCGCCCTATGTGATAATTTAGCGTAGAAGCAGGGGCGCAGCCAGGATTTTTCTAAGGGGGGGGGCTGAAGTTGTGGAAGCAAAAGCCTTGAAAAGGAAAAATTGCTTGTGATAAGAATAGTCAAGGAAAG
>JGI24159J19872_10001291_pt1 | contig 27052 bp, 20 predicted proteins | sample Ectturendosymbi4_FD_19872 | JGI IMG/M metagenome (IMG submission 19872)
AAAAAGTAAAACAGTAAAAGTATTGCAACTGAGGCGGGGCCCCTAGACATGGCTGGGGCCCCCCCCGGCCGGGGGTGCGGGGGGCGGTTCCCACGGCCCTGGCGCCAACATCTTGTGCAAGTAATTTGGGTGTCGCCCCCAAAAAAGCAGAACCCACAAAATTTTTAACCAAACTGTTGATTTCAATTTTTCTTTTTTTATTCATGGTATACAAGTACAGTTTTTACATGGAATGTTGTAAAAATAATTTTCCACAACATGGCTTGGTTAACCAAGAAAAATACATTTTGCGTGGAAACCTGTTTTACCAACAAATTATCCTCTGTAATTCAAGCAAATTTCCCGAGAAAGTTTCATTGTGTTTATGCTACATCAAAACCAGAATTGTCTGTTTGGGTTCAGAAGTTCAGAGTATGGAACTGTGCAAATCTTACTTATAAAAATCTTCGGGACACTGATTCTGGTCGGAAGGTGAGTGCTCGGACACAAACGTTGTTGTACGTGGCTCAGTTGGCGGAGGGAGACATTGATAAACCGTTGTTTTATCGCGTGGTGCACTATTTCGGCGAGTACTCGATCAGAATTAGTTCGTAAGACACAATTCATTCACCGGGCGCAACACACGAGAACCATGCAAGGCAACAGTAGTTTGTGACTAATAAGAACATGTTTGGGAGTTCAAAGCCAATATCGACAGACACAACCTTTCCGTTAATGCGACTAGTACTACAGGTTGAACGAAACATACATCTCTGCCACCATCGCACTCCTTTTGAAAAGGCAGGTAGGGTAATGCCTCCGCTCACCGGCGTTCATGGAGCCAAAAGAAATACTTCTGCGCAGTCAGGAGCTGGGAATCTCTTGAGAGTAATCGAGGCATGTTCTTGCATCAGATCCGAGTCCCCACAAATCAAATGACTCCCAAGCAGTGGTGGCTCACATGACTGTGATTCGTGGGGATGCTGCAAAGACTTTATTAAGAACATACAAAATCACGTTGTCCACGGCGGTGCGGACTGTTATGACGTATGCCATCTCTCTTTCTACGAACAATTGTGGGATTTCTGCATATTGCTATGATGCAGTGACATGCTATTGAGATGAATAATAGGTGAGACGCTGGTATCTTTCAAATTAAATGCACATATTGACCCGACGCAAGTAACAACATTCAGCTCGGTGTTTGCTCATCCATTGCAGTCTGCCTTTGCCTCACACGCAAAACATTACCTTCGCAGTCATTCAGTGAAAAAGCACGTTTGTTTCGCACCACGCTGGTGGTCTTAAAATAACGTCGCAATTCACCAACTGCAATTATCGCAGTCGCATTGACGCAATATGTCAAGAACAGAAATAACCATTGTCATTCATATGACACATCCGTACTAGGGAAAGAACTGCCTTAACACTTTGGACAGGCAGTTGTTATTCCTGGAAATGCTTAACACAGTTATTTGACGTCACTCATACAATTATGCTGCGATCGATTACCATTTGCGTGAAATAATTATCAATGATTAAATGCAAGCAGCTATAGTTTAAGATTTGCTGAAACATTGCGTGTTGCTACATGTTTTAAAAGTAAATCGAAGGCAGTAGTTAAGTCAGGCTTAATTGTCGGTACTGATAATAATATTTTCCAGAAGCCGACTTGAGATGTGAACTAAAGCACGAATTTGAGCTTGAATATCAAAACCAGTTTCAATTCTGACGCAATTCACAACAGTAGGCCTATTCCAAAATGATATTCTACGGTGTTCCTGATTTGAGGCTGGGAACACGTTAAGCATACGCTCAAAGCGCGTTGTGCAATACAGCCTACACACTTTTTACCAATCAAATCCCCTTGCATTGCAAATCCAGACCAACTCCGCATGCAACATCACCTCAGAGAGAATTTTCAAACTCTTGTAATATTAACGCCAGTGCATCCAGTAAAATCATCGCCTGCCAATGAGGTACATAGTGACTACACTGACAACAGAAAGTACTTTGCCCAAACAGGCACGACGCCAGGTCTGTTTCATTCATTATAATTAACTTTCCGCTGTCTAGAATAAATATACATACCAAAGTGTAATCTCTGCAAGTGCGATTCGTTACCAGTTTAATACAATGTCATATCACGGTGCTTTGTAAAGTATTGGAGTCTACAATTTAAGTACGCTGCCTCTCACCAGCGCTAGGATGAAGACAGACAATGATTCTGCTGCCTGTCGCTGCAATTGCCAGCTCGGCGCTGCGGAAACCACAGCTCCAGGCTCGTAGTTCCAGTTTGGCTGAGCATGATTGACAGGCCACAAACCTTCCTATACTTTTCTACAACGATACGGGCGCTGCAAGCGCTCACAGCTCCAGCTTTTCGTCATTTGCAATGTTTCCCATGCAAAAACAAATAAAATGCCTAATATTTAGCTTTGTGCAAAACGTTTGTGCAGGGAGGACACATTGTCAGCACTTGTTGTGCATGCAAAAATAAATATCAAAGTATAACAATAAACTCATCTGCAAACGAAATAGACCGTGAAAATCGGGGTTGCTGCAGTTCCGCAGTGCCTACATACGAGCCGCCACTGCTCCTTAGCCTCGTTGAGGGCGATTTCCGGAGAGTCTGTGATCAGCAGGAAGTGTGACTTTATTGGGCACCGCATTCACCGGATTTGGACCCCCGACTTGATCTGTGAGGGTATCTCAAGGATGTGTAACACAACAACCCTCAAACAATTGGTGAAGTGAAGGCAGCAATTACAGAAAAAATCAGAGAAATCCCAAAAAGGTGTGTTCGACTAACATACAATTTTGCGCGACGTATGCAAGTTTGCCTCAACGCCATGAAACCCATCTGAAGCATGTATTTTGGAAAGAACGTGATGTTCATGCAGAGCAAACAAGATAACTAGATTTGGTTGTTTGTTCACACACCTACTCAGTTATCAAGTCCAGCAAATATGACATTTGCAAATGTCATATTTGCACCTACTCAGTTATCAAGTCCAGCAAATATGACATTAGCAAATGTCATATTTGCTGGACTTTTGTACAATTTAGTAAAAGTTTTGGTTTTCGGGGGGGCAGCCTGTATTTGGAACTACGTAACATTGTTAAGTTTTACTCCACAAGCGACCATCCCGAGATCCAAACAAACGGTTTATTAATTTGTCACAGCGATATTTGATATCGCGCCACCAGTGAAAGACGGAGCGACGCGCGATAAACAAATAAGGTTGAGAATGAGCCTGCCTTGTTCACAAGTTCAGACACTCAGCCGAATTCTGAAGATAATGTAGTCCCGGTTTAAAGCCTTTGTCCCGGTGAGTCAACTAAAGTCCCGGTAAGGCATTCAGTCAGCCAGCATAGTCCTACACGAATATTAGCTTGGTGTGATTGGTCTGTTTAGCCAACTTTTTTAAGAGAAATGCACGATCTTGATTTTCCTGTTTCATTGTGTTGGATGTAAAGGTAATCATTACGTCACTCTACCGGTAAGTGGTCCAGTAGTGGGTTGATTGTTAGCGCATTGGCTATTTCAGCGATAATATGCTGGTAGGAAGAGGTTTTCTTTTTTGCAATTAGGTTATTGCAGAGATTCCCAAACTTTCTCTGACCATGTACCCCTTCAGCATTTCGACAGATGAACATGTTCCTCTGAAATTTCTTATGACAAAAAGACTGAGTAGAATAACAAAAATCTACTGAATTTTTTATAGAACTTTTAGATATTTAGAACTACAAAGATGGACACCGTTTTTACGTCTCAAAGATAATTTGTTGTGGCTGTACAATAAATGTATCCCTTGAGATAGGCAAATGTACTCCTAAGGGTACATGCACCGCAGGTTTGGAACCCTTGGGTTATTGAAAGGACTTACTGTATTTAGTACCGGTACTTGTTTGCATTTCCTTCTGCAAAAAACATTTGCATTTTCTTATTTTATTGAATTACTCTGCAAGTACTGGTAATGTTACTTTATTTAACAGATAGCTTATTTATGCTTCGATTTGGAAAAGCTGGTAGAGCTAATATTTTGTTTACCTGGTACATCAGCTCCCGCTGATAGAAGTTTTTCTATCATGAATAAAATGTGGTCTGATGACAGCAGGATGTGAAAGCCCTTATTACCTGTAAAATTAACAGTGACTTTTCCTGCTGCGATATTTACGAGAAAATAAAAGCGAACAAAGACTTGTTGAAGAAAGTATTGTCTACAGAAAAGTATGATTAGGCGAATGTGTAAATTTACAAATGCTTGAACATTGTTTTCTTTCCTAGTAAAATGCATTATATTTTACTTTGTCGTGGTGTCGTAGCTATAGGAATCCAAAACAGCTACATATTCCCATTAAGGTACGAACAGGGGTGTGGTGGGGCGGGAACGTATAGGAACGGAGTTCCCACACCTTTTTCATATTTTGCTTTAAAATGAGTTTAAAGCTGTTTTAAAATGGCTAGTTTTTTGGGTGCGTTCCCACGCCTTTTTTGTTAGCACAACATCCCTGGATACGAACCACTGTTATCTGATAAGTTGTTCTGAAGCGTCCCGGTTTTCAATCACAAAAGTATGGTATGCCTACCGATGTTTTCCATTGCGTATAACCGATGCCGGTATTTCTGCATTACTCCAACTACAGCTGAAAGGCATTACAGTGCATTTTTTTCTTCAGGCCACATAAGCAAAACAATATTTACAAAAGTTACAACTATGAAAAAGCAGATTGTGGAACAAGCAGTGTCTATTTTGCCTTATTACTTCCAGACAGAGATTAAAACCTCAGGTGAAAGTCAACCATGATATTAACTCTCTGGCATTTACACAATGCATAACATTTGATTAATCATTGACAAGTAGTAAATCATATTGCTTTTATCAGGTTCGACAAAAAGCTGAAGTAAGATAAGTTCACTGAAGTATTTCTTTGACTTACACATCAAACGCTTGATAAACCAGAATTTTTTTAATGCATCTTTTCGGAATTGGGGGCAATTGCCTCCCCCCTGGACACGCGCCTGATGGTCATTTGGGCCGATATACATCGGTCGAGCACTAGTTAATACCGAAGAACTAAAACTGCCATGAAACTAGAGACCCTTGTATTTCGGACACCTTGAAAATAGTGAAGTGTCCAGACACTCCTTAACTCTTTTTGTTCCACCGACCATATGTACACACAGCTTCAACTTCTCGGACTCGGGAAAACTCCGTCACGTTCCGAAAAGGGGTGTGAATTGTGCAAAGTTGCAACTGCACAACCAATGTGTGTTATATTTTGGTCAAGCATGCTGCAACGGTAATCAGGCACCACGATGAACGTGGTGAAAACGATGCTGGACAATGGCTAGAACTTGCCTTGCGAGGGGAATCATAACCATGGTTTTGTTCGAGCTGAGATAATGAACTTTCTTGTGTGGGAAAAATAAAATTTAGTTATTGATTCATTTGTACCAGTGAATCCCCTATGCACGATCCGGGCTCTCATTGTAGCAAATTTTTTCAGCAATATAGTTTCAATTAATTATTTATTCCATTACTCAGTTTCTCTACGAAATAAGTCTAACCAGCGTACTGTGTACAACGCTAATGTTGCATTTTAGCAATTCTCATTTGTTTTAAAATCCACTAAAAGTGAAAGTAGATAATGTGGCAGTACCGCTGCAGTTATGTGATGTATTAACTTTTCACCTTTTGTTCAGTCGAACTTTCTTTGACAAATTTTGACACGAAACGGATGCAAGAAATTCGCGATCATGGCATCGACATATCAACGAATCAGATCCAATATTCTATGCTGGATCAAAGGCCTACGCAAGCCATGACGAAGTTTTGCAAGGAGAATTCAATCAAGCTGCTCTCATATGGCGCGCTCTGTAAGTGATTAGCGATCCTAATCATTCACTGTTTATCTGTACCTTCTGTCAGTGGCGTAACTAGAGGTTGAGCCAGGGGGAAACTTAGCTGAAAGGGGTCCACTAGCCAAAACTCAGGAAAAAAAACTGAGAAATTACGGTGGATCCGGATGTGGATGGCCATACTGAAACCCTAAATCACTGGAAAATATTCCGAAAGACGCAAAAAACAACCTACTAAAAATCAAAAGATTAGCTAAGTGGAGTCCCAGTTTTCACATTTAGCTTGCCAGAGGGGCAATACGCCCTTCTGCCCCAATGTCAGTTACGCCACCGCCTACTGTATAAAAAATAATGCAGAGCGGAGTTTGGGTACCGACGATGTAGCGCAGATCAGAGCAAAATCTGTTGGTTCGTTCATGTTTTTGCTTTCACTCAGTATTACAGCGCAAAGAAGCTATTGCGATGATTTACCACGAACACATTTTAAACATTGCACCATTCAGCAAGCACCGACGTATACGTATGACGACTCAGAAATAGCGACTATGTCTGTCATGTCCATGGGCGTCGGAAGGAGATTTCCAGGAGGGCTACTGGGGGATTTTTGAAGTTTTCCAGGGGGCCAAAAGTGGTGAAATTTGTTTTTTTTCCCGCTCAAAACTATGAAAACAACCCTTTTTGCTAATAATTTCAAATGCCCCCCCCTCCCGACGCCCATGGTCATATCCATTACCGACGTGCACCATTGGCTGGGTACCAGACTTACTAGAACCAGAAAGTTGCTGCTGTCAGTGCACAAAATAAAAGCTGGGTAATTACGTAAAAGATTTCTCCGTCATCTTTCTCAACGTAGCTGTGCAATGTTGGGTTGGCTTGTGAGAGAATGCGCTGTGCCACTACATGCAAGTAAGTAATCGAATGTCGATCCCGGTCAAGAGAGAAAGCGAAGGAGGGAAGTTTCTAACGAGTCGATCGGATAACCTTTCATGTAGAGTGGGTTGATACTTATTGACATCAGACAGTTTGCACGTAGTAGATCAACTATAAGTCGCCGGTGCAGAAGGCGCGGCGGCATCGTGGGTGCCTAACATGATGCTCTGCAGCGTAGAATATAGCATCTGCAGTTCATTTTGCTCCGATAAACTTCCAGTACCCGCCGCATCTTTCTCAGGTGGAGGTTTGCTGTCGGAAAAATACTTGAATCAGCCGGAACCGAAGCCCAGCGACCTGAGCACCGCCTCCCTGGGGAAGTACAAGCACATGATCGACTTGTGGGGGGGCTGGTCGCTGTTCCAAGAACTGCTTCGCGTCGCGCACGCGATCGCCGCCGAGCACACTGTGAGCATCGCGAACGTCGCGACGCGCTACGTCCTCGACGACCCCACGGTGGCGGGGGTCATCATCGGGTGCAGGTTCGGGAAGGACGGCTGTGACCACACCCAGGACAATATCCGCAGCATAAGCACGAGCTGGCGACTCACCGACGAGAACTTGACCGCCATTGACGCTGTTCACCGCAAGTCCAAGAACCTGTTCAACGTTCTGGGCGACTGCGGGTCTGAGTATAGATAATTACCTCTAGAGCGATTTGCAAATTATTTCGTCAAAATCGCACTCACTCAGTTAATCGCAAATCTTCATTCAACATCAGTCGCAAATCTTCATTCAACACCAGTATTTTAACAAATTGTTTAGTTTTTCTGTTCTTGTCAACAAGGTGTCGTTCGTTGTCTTGTCACGTTGATGCGTAACACCAGGACAGGTTTGTTTTGTTTGTCAATGAAGAATTCTTGACGAAAACTGTTGTTGGTCACACGGTACCATTTATAGCTCTTCGTGCAGTTTGTCAACGATATTTAGTAGCGTATACCTCGTGCTTTATTTTATCTCCCCGCTGTCACCATATTGTTCACGTCAAAATCGTACAGTAGGTAATGATGATCACTGATGAATCAAGTGTGCGGATGGCAAAACATCACGTTTGTTGCGAATAAAACATTTTCGGCGTAATGAAAGTAAAACTCGAGTGTGCAGAACTTCCAACAACATTTTTCATGGCTACTGCGAAGCTTATTACACCAGGCACTGTGCAGAACACAGTTACACCAGGCACTGTGCAGAACACAGTTTTCAAATTTCCCCGAATATGCAACTTGAAATTTTACTATTGAATGAAATTGTTGTTTGAGCAATGGTTTTACATGCAACAAAACAATAAACATTGCGCGATCTATCACAGATGCACACAACACGTTTTTTGTTTTTGCAAAAAGCGCCTCCTTATGAAAATACACGCAAGCAACTGCGTAACAAAACGCAGCTTATTACGAGGGACCGTTTCTTTAACGATGAGTCACTCATAACTCAATCAACGCGAGTGTGTACAACAGCATTAAGTTCACGGTAAACCCGGTTTTGTACACAGTGACAGAACCAACTGAAATTTGTCGCCACCTCAGTCATGCACAAGATTGTGTGCTCTCGTTCGCGTGGTCAAAACAGCGATGACATCACAGTCGGATCGTTTGATCTTCACCATCGAAGCAACCACGTTACGTTGTCTCTCGCTTTGTCAGAAGAACTTTAAGATCAGCTTGAACAATACAATTCACCCTTTGATTACAGCAACCGGTCTCAGCTTGATGGCTTTTTTACTTATTCCCGCGGCGTGACACGTGTTAACCACGTCTGTTACATTCTTGTACGATTCCGGCGCCTGGAAAAATAAGATTTGCTGAGCGCGCATTTAAAAGTCCGTCAAAAACGTCGTAATGCCGACGCACAAAAGTTTAAACCGCTGCAGAACGACACGTTTCAGCGCTTGCTTGTGCAAAGTGACAAAACGTCTTAACCACCCCGAAAATCGAACATGCCCGCTTGGTAGTACGCCATTGAGAAATAATAAACTTCTGGATCAAGTTAAAATCAGAAAGCAATGTCACGCACCTCTTCCATAACAAGCTTGGGCGACGCCACGCGTATTGATATACCCAGTTCAGCCAGTTTGTCAAGGACATCCTGGTAGTCGAGGTTTCGACGAGATTTGGCCCGAGACAAAGCCCGTCCCTGCACGAAAACGCAAGCAAATAAAGTGTCACTGAACTGAAAAAAAACAACCCAATCCGTCTGTGAATGAAATGGATACAGGCCCTCAATAAAAAAAATCTGATAAATGAAATGACGTTCACTCTTGCACTTCGAGGAGTATTTGACCTTTCGAAATCTCCTGCATACCACCTAGAACGGATTACTTGCATACCACCACAACTTTGATCTGTCAACCGGCTATCTGATGCAGCTACAGCACGCATCTGAAAGCAGAATTCACATTAATAACCACAAATTTATCAACTTCATCGAAACTAAAAAGCCTTCAAAACTATTCATGTTTAGTTCGAGACGTTTCGAATTGTTTTTAAACCTTTTTCCATCGGAAATTCAAAACCAGAAGACTTGGCGACGTAGAGAGGTGAAGGTGACGTAAAAACGTTGAAAAGCAAACAATACTCCTGGTCACGGTCTATCGAAAAGAATGCTTTCACAGCCAAGAATCAGTTAATTTCGTCTACTACGTGGGCACCATCAGCTCTTATTCAAATTTAAACTCATGGTCATATCAGAAACGCTGTAAACGAAACCAAAACTGCCATAAATTTTAGGTACTTTACGTATTTTTTCAATTAAGATGTTCGCAGTGCACTAACAACATTATAAAAGCAAACTTGAAAAAGTAATATTTTGCGTTTTCTGTAAACGAAAAATAACTTTGAGAAACAATGCAGTCATCGGTGTTGTTTACACTTGGTATTGTTTACAAAAAGCTTACCGAAATCTGCAAGTCTGATTGACCTTGCATCTTGAAAAGTGCTATGAATATTACATACTAACAACCTTAACGAAGCAAGTTTGCCAGTGAAGCACTCATTTTAAGACAGTCATGGCCTCCAACAAGCAACTTATTCATGAGTTACGACAAAAAGCGCGTCATAATTTGTTAAGCAATTTAACCGCTTGGTGGTTGAACAGCTTACTTCTCGACATTGCGCTATCTTTTTTACAAGCAAATAAAAAGCAAGGCGAGCACATGTTAAACAAGTAGTTCTTAACGGGCTCCCCTGATGGAATGCCAAAGTATCTTCTTTTAACTCTCAGATGCACAAACAACAAGCGTACTTTATGCGCATTCTCAATTCTTGTGTAGTTTTGCAAGATTCGATCTTTCAAACAGGGGTGTGCGTCAGCCAGTCCAGCCATACACCTGTGCTCCACTGCTCGTATTCGACAAGACATCAGTGCAGCCTCATTCTGCACTTGTAAATTGCTCTGACGCAGTGATGAGCGTGTTTTGCTCCCCTGTTTTAACGCGCAGCCTGTTATTTTTCCAGTCATGAACTGCTGTGTCGTAGTGTTGAGTGTATTTTCCTGCGATATCCTAACCTGGAGCGCTGATACTAAGGGGAGTGCGTGTAGACGAATATGCATATTATGTCAACAAACTTCGCCAAAACGTTAGTGTGGAAACATGACTATGACGTCAAATTGTGACGTCACAAACAGCGCACACCAAATACAAATTACCACAATATGCCACTGAATGAAACCCCTCCCCCATGAAAATTTTCTGCGTACGCCACTGAGCTTCGCTGATATTTGTACTACATTTCGAAAGTTTAGTAACAGCGCTCTGAAACCAAGTTGATTGAAACAGCACACTCACCACAAAACTTCAAGAGAGTGCGCTAACCCCAGGTAAGACATTAGGTCATTGGCAACTAACCATGCTATCGTAAGGGCATATTTCTACTCCACTAGCAACAAAGCTAATGGAACGCATGAAAGAAAGGGAAAAATCACTTATGATTCCACCAGTGTTGGCTGCAACTTACCTTGATCCGGAGTACCACGTGCTTTTGACTAAAGAACAGCGAAACTCGGGCAAAATTGAGCTTTAAGCCTTCTGCTAATTAAAGACTTCTGCTACTGAGACCGCAACAGGACAGCTTGTGCAGTAGAGAAGTGCCTAGTAGCGTACTAGTAACAAAGACCGTGAACTTACACCTATGCAGCTGATGCTTATGTCCAAAGGCAAGGAGACGAATTTGAGTCAGGTCGCTTGCTCATCTTTTATCACATCCTTAATCCACTTTTTTGACTTGAAGAATTATGCAAAAGTAGATTGTGTATTTCATTACTGGGTTGAACAAACCAACAAGGTGCTTTCACAACTGGCTTGGATTGTTTTTGCTATTACAATGACACAAATGTCAGTTGAAAGACTCTTCAGTGGCATAAAATTGATATTAAGTGGTTTGCGCAATTCTTTGGCAGAAGACACTTTGCAAGTAACTATCTTGCAACGCACTAATATGTGAGCATATCAGTTTAGTGTTCGTATTCAGCATTCACCAGTTGAGTTCTTTTCCATTCATTAAACGCGTTTCTTCTTAAGTTGTTCTTGTATAATGTACCTCTTTAGCGTGGATTAGCCCCATTTCGTTTGTTATCAGAGGTGTTAGCATAGGGTGTTAGTTTAACACTAGGTATGGAAAAGTATGGAAGATGGAATGGAAGATTTTTGGTATGGTATGAAAGATTTCAGGTATGGAATGGTATGGAAGATTTCAGGTATGGAATGGTATGGAAGATTTCAGGTATGGAATGGAATTGTATGGAAGATTTTGCCTGCTGTGGAAGATGGAAGATTTACATTCCATTCCATAGTATGCCCTGCATGACACAAAGGCTTCACCAAAAACGATACCGAACTTGCGGAGCCAACACGAACGTGATAATATTCCGTTAAGAACTTGAGGAAACGTGCGCGGTTGCGTTTCGTACAAAAAGTTGCCAGTTGCGGTTAGTGTGAAAGCAGTTCCCACGATTTTCAGCGAGTAGATAAAATCTTTCCAGACTGCGCTTTTCAAACCAATTCGGATCTTTTTTTAACAGCTGTTTGAAGTCTTCCAGGCAAAAAAGTCAAAGACTTTAGTACATGATGTCATTTGCTCACGAGAAATAAACAGCAACGCACTTTCTTACTAGAGACATCCGACCTGATGGCGGGCTTTTCAAGCAGTCCTTTCAAAAGACGTCGCTTGACTGAAGGTTTCGCACAGTAAAGCCGAAGCCCGAACGGCATGAGCGTCGGAAAGGGGGGCTTTGGTCCTCCTGGATTTTAAAATTTGACATTTTCCTAGTAAATTTATAGCAAAAAAGGTTCTTTTCTTAGTTTCGAGTGAGTAAAATGAAATTTCACCACTTTCTTCCCCACCTGGAAAAATATTTTTGGCTGCCTCGGAAAAAATGCACTATTCCCCCTTGGAATAACTCCTTCCGACACCCATGCCGAACGGTACTATCTTTTCCAATGACTTTTGCTCGAGCATGATAATCTCAATTTCGTCCTCTACTATTTACGTTGAAAAATCGAGCACCTGGTGTCAGTCGTGAATACAACATAGCCGAGACGCTCTGCTTATTCTCGGAGCAACAGTATCTTCCTGCTCATATTTTTTTTCACTTATCTGACGACGCCGTTAACACAATCAAATCGATTTTCCCTTACGTGCATACGTTTTGATCCTGTTGCGACAGAATTTTTGAAAAAAAATTCAAGTTTTAAAAAAATTTCAAAAAAAGGCATTTTTAGTGCTGCACAATTGACGTAGAATACATCTTTTTGTTTACCATGATTTTTTGTTTCGCATGATTGACACGAATCTCAGCTGAACTCACCGCGCCATGACAGGTGGTCCCAAAAGTGGTCTCCATGCCATGCTGGGTGCCGGTCAGGACGTAGCTGCAGGTGCCCATGGTCCCGCCGATCAGCACTGGCTGCCCAGTAAGCTGGAAAGCAACGAATTTGATCGAACAACGACGTAAGTCGCTTGAAAAAGCATGCGTGAGCGGGCGCATCATAAAGTGTTCCTCCACATCACAATGCGTAGCCGCGATAAGCAATAAAAAAAACAGCTTGCATGTAACAATCAAATTCAAAACACGCCATATCGCAGCATGGGTGCTCGTAAACAGAGAGTTCGCGCGATCAGCTACAAATCCAACTTTTCACCCAGACACACGTGTTTAATTACACCCTGGTCGGCTTATTTATTGTTTACAGGATTTTTCATTGAAGCAGAAACAATTGGTTAGGGAGCTTGATGAGTTTTGTGCGTTTTTTTCAATGCCAAAATGCTTTTCACTGCTCTTTGCTTCAACAGTCGCTTGTCGTTACGCCGAAGGATTTTTCGCTACGTACTGGCGAGAAGTTTTCATCATGCTGCTTAACTTCGAAAAGATGGACTGAATAATAAAGCCCGCTTGTGAATAGAAAAAGTCAGCAAACGAACACAGAGAGCAAGAATGCCATGAAAACGAACTAAAGCAAGTTGAGGAAGAGAAGGGCACAGAAAAAATTTATCCTGTAGTGACTTCAGATTTTTTCAAGCTCAGAACGATAAGGGTACGTAAATTTGCATAAGTTGTTCAAGCAAATTCACTGCAAACGCATTAAAGTTGGTCTTTTCACCGGACAGTTTATGCTACGTAGCCAGAAAATACGTTTTCGTTTCACTGTGGCTGAAGCTGTTTTTTTCCGGTCATAGACCGAAATGTTTTTGAAAGTAAGTCATTTCGGTCAGAATGTCTGAAAATACAGGCTAATAAACACTGTTACGGCGAGTTTTAATACAACTGTGAGACAAACGACCAAAATGTCTTAGCAAAAAAAAAAAAAAAACAGGGCTGAAGTACAAACCGCCATAGTTGGTGCGCACTCGCGACTTGGCAGACCTGCATTGTGAGAGAAAGGCGATAAAACAAACCATCTTCACGACAACCACTGAATATCACCTGATAGTCAACAGGAATGAGAGGGTGATGTGGAGGAAAAGCGCGCGTCGAGCCTTTTCTGTGCACCAGCAAAGTTTTCTGCTTGCCGTCGACCATGTGCTCCTCGATCTTGGCGATGTTGTGCGAGACGTCGTAGATGAGATGCATGTCCAGGTCGTCCGGCGAGCAGTTGAACACTTTGCCGAACGCCTGCAAAGGAAGGAACTAAATCGTCAGCGGGCGATTGCGAAACCAGGGCTGTGGGAACCGGAGCAATTTTGGGCTGTGGAACCGGAGCAACTTTGGGTGGCTGGAGTCGAACACTTTTAGACAGCGAAGCTGAAGTCGGAACTTGAAATTTGGGTTCCGGTTCCACGGCCCTAGTTTGTGGGGCAAGCGGGTTATACAAATAGTACAATGTTTTTCACTTCAGTGTTCAATGGACTAAATCATTCTGGAGCCGGAACCAAAAACTTCTAGACACTATAGCCCAGGGATTTTTTTAAGGAAAATGTTAGGAACCCGGTTTGGATTTGTAGGGACCCGATTTTCTCTGATTTTAGAGACCCGATGATAATTTTCTCTGATTCTAGGGACCCGAATCGGGTCCCTAAAACGCCTTAAAACAGCCCTGCTATAGCCGGATCCAAAAATTTTAAATGCCTTGAGCTGGAGACCGAGCACGAAATTTGAGTTCGGGCTCCACAGCCCTGGGAGAAACAAACGCACAAGCGTGCATTATCGTACATAACGAGTTTGCGATGGAACAAAAACCCACAAAATCACAGATAAGCCGGGAAGTTCTGTTCACCCACAAAGTTAAAATATTTACATCAAAATTTTACATATTCGCACTTTGTGACCACAAGCGCATTACAGCGCCTTGATCAAGTGCTTTTGAATTGCACCGTGCGTACAACGTTACCTGTCTGGTGAGGAAGGTCATCGAGCTCCTGTTCACCCAAGCGTAGTTTCCCGCTGCGCACATCGCTTTCAGGTAGTCTTGGCCCTCCTGCGAGCTGATTCTCGCACAAGCCAGCTGCCGGTCGTTGACTATGATCATATCCCGATTCATCGCCTTCTCCATACTGACCAGGGCATCTAAGAAAGGCAACTCGTTCAACAGTTTAGGAAGGCATTGGTCCGCATATTTTTCAGCAAAACCAACAGCACACACACTTTAGGAAGTGGATAACGCGTTTCATTACGTTCGTAGTCAATTAGACAGGTTATAGTTGCCGTTCAAATGCTCGAAACAACAATACCGTTCAAGGTTAGCAGTCTCACCATTTTTACTTTCTCCTCTCCTACAGAGGTTGCCACGACAGCCTTTTCGCTTTTGCAAGAAAAGCGTCCTTGGTACATTCTCATTTAACGTTTCACCACCTACACCGCTCTAGCAAAAGAAAGCCAACGCAGTTATCGTCACAGGGGAGATTTTGAAATACAAGAGGATTGCTTAACACGTGTGTCTTTCAGCTGCAAGATTTCAAATCATGAAGCACTACAACCAACATCTTCATGCATAATCTGATCGAGCCTGCTTTTTTTTCGCTGAGACATTTCGGTCGTTTGCACATAATAGTATGAAAACTCGATGTAGCAGTATTCACTAGTCTATTTTTTCGGACAATTTGACCCAATTGACTTAATGTTTTTCGGTCATTTTTCTTAATTCGGTCTACGACCGAAGAAACATTACGATCCAACAACAGCTCGAAGCCAAAGCGACTGTCTTGAAAGAATACCTGTCGCCACCTGATGGCCCAGGCCCCTGCTTCCACAGTGAACCATCACGCATACTTGGCCGGTCCTGTCAATGCCCATTTTGCCAGCAGCGTGCTTGTCGAAGATTTCATCCACAACTTGAATCTCTGCGTAATGGTTGCCAGCCCCGAGGGTGCCAAGCTGAAGATAAATGATTCAAAAAAAGAACGCTTAAAAAATTGAATGGTAGGATATCTAACGTTCATATTTTGTGACTTAGTCTTTCCGCACAAATGCTGATAACGAAAAGGGGCTGCAGATAAAACATTGCCGCCGAATAAATTTAACCTCGATTGCATATCACGATTCAACTACAGTTCGGATCAAGATTCGAAGCAGTGTCTGCTGATACAGTTACTAAGATCCGAACTACAGTTCGGATCAAGATTCGAAGCAGTGTCTGCTGATACAGTTACTAAGTTACTGGATGATACAATATTTGAGTCAAATCCGTGAGAAAACCTCAACTCGACTAAGCGACTAATCCGACTATTTGACGTTTACAAAATTGACGTCACCGTATGAACAGAAATACTGTACATAAAGACATATACGCCACAAATACCCATAAATTGCCAATTGTGAATGAGGCTAATTATCAAATGCGCTCTGCTCAGTTCTTTTAACCACTTACTGCATATCTGTAGGTTTCACAAAATTTGAACAACAGAACATGACGACCACGGCACGAAATGACAAAACGAATGTATTTTTCTAATTTTCAGTTGTTACGTAACACACTTGCGTTTGTGATACTGTATAGTATACTATTATATCACAAGAAGTTTTGCAATTACCGGGATCCATATCTTACTATATTTATGGCTCGATCAAGCAGATTTGCCTGAATATGCGGATAGAAACTAGTGGTTTTCGCAAAATGGCTCAATGAAAGGACTGACTCAATAAATCGGTGACCTAAGCGGAATTTACTGCGTATACTAATCCAGGTTTTTTTTTTAACGAAAACGTTAGGTACCCGGTATGGACCTGTAGGGACCCGGATTTCCCTGATTTTAGAGACCCGATTTTCTCTGATTCTAGGGACCCGAAAAACACCTTAAAAACCCCGACTAATCATTACTTTTACTTGGATTTTAGGGCTGGCACGCATACGTCTTCCTTTTAGAGGACATCCTCTAAAAGGAGAACGTATGTATGTCAATCCTAAAATCGAAATAAATATAATAAGATATCCTCCGAGTACGCTAAAAAGTGCCGAAATATCGTGCTTTTGTCTTTCATATGTTTTCTTGAATGCAAGTTACGGCTTACGCTTAATGTTGATGGTTTATTACTTGGGAGGAGCTGTATAGTTGTGGGATTAGATTATGCCTACCTTGTCGGACGATTATTGAGGTCGTTTTCTGGCATTGTTGTGATGTGCACAGCGTTGTGTTTTTGGATTTCTTGCATCATAAACGCCATTGTTTTGTGACATTTGTTTTCAATTCTACGCCGCATTAGTGAGGTCTATCTGCAATCATGGGCGTCTGCAGAAATTTTCCCAGGGGGGAAACGCCAACAATTTGCTCATCATTTTCAGGTTGCTGACGATGCGATGCAAATGGCTGTTAACAAAACGGTCTATCCTTTCTACATGGCAGAGATAATGCCCTATGTTTCGGCAACAGCCACAAAAATTGCCCTTCGATGGCGCAGCAATGCTTCTTTTTCACTCATGCTTTTTTCTCACTGTATAAAATTACGTTGCTTACCGCTATTAGCACTCAGTGTCTAGCTGCAGTACCCGCCAAAAATGCCAGCATTCAACAGTCACATGCGGCAAAATGCCTACGAACTTGAAATGAAACTTTGAAAATTCGTTGCCATGTTGTAGTTATGCAATAAAGACCAACACTGGAACATTCCGCTGGCAGTTTTATAACCTACCCCTGCAGGCAAAGGAGCGGTCATGAGTGAGCAACAAGCTCATCACTGCATGACACCAGAACAGTCAATCTGGTTCTTGTGCAGTGTGAGTGTCCTACTGGAAAATAAACTGTCATTGTAAGAATTAAATCACTTAATCGGAATTAAGTTGCTGACAAAAGGTTTCCTACAAATTTTTGGCTCTAAGATCCAAGTTCCAGGGAGGACAAATGCTTGTTCCCCCCCACCCTTGCAGACGCCCATGTCTATAACATATTACACGCGTTTTGCAAGGACTTGATGCGGCGAGCGGTTGCCGCCGAAAGGTGCCCACCAGTCAAGGTGATAAAAATAGCGTAGTTCTACTAGATTCGCACTGTGTGTATCGGTTTGGCAAACTTTTTCTTGATTACGTGAATCTGGTGTGTGGTCTCAGGTATGGTAGAACATGTTTGCATTTTTACGACTTAAAAAAAAAAGCATGTTATACCAAATGTTGCCAATCTTGCACCTGAAAGTACACACCATGCTTGCATGAACAACAAAGTGGGACTTGAGCCGCAGTGAGTCATAGTATATCAAAAGGGTCAAAACAAAAATCCTCACATCAACATCACAAATGGTTGTTCATTTACTTATTTCGGCAAACTAGTATGCTGGGCCAAAAACTAACCTGGGGTAGTCCTCTCTTTTTTGCTTTAGGTGAAACTTTAGCTGGATCTGCCTGAAGCATCCTCCCGTATTCCTCACAGTGTTCTTTGTCTTCAGCCCAGGCATATCCTTCTCGCAAAGACCAGTCTACACCCATTTCCAGTGCTTCAGCAAGATCTCTATTGCATTTAATATAAATTCAGAAACACCTGCACACAAGTTCTGTAAGGAGCTGTCATTAACGCTCAAAAAACACCATCATTCCAAAATGAAGAAAAACTACCAAGCGTTTTACTTTGCAGAACTGTTGTAGACTTCATTCTGAAGATCACTGAACCAAAGCATAACAACTCCACTTTTAATGTAAAAATGTCAACACACCAAACCAAAAACATTCTTTTGCAAGTTTTGAAACATGTGACTGTGAAGTTAGTTCATTACTATCTGATATAAACGAATCACACGTAAAACATTCCATTGACATAAACATATGCTATGCCTTCGCACTTTGCAGCCATTGGTATGACCCCTTTAGAACCAACTCCAACTGGAATATGATCAAAAAGAGACTGGCATAATTGCTCCTTAACTGGTGCAACGTCTGTTTCATCCAAGTTTGTTCTCAGAAGCCTCACACCACAGTTGATGTCAAACCCTGTAAAAAGAAGAGCACAGTTAAACACTAGCATGGTTTGCTCACACTGACATACCAACATGAATTTCTATTAATGTGTCACAGTCCACACGTTTCAGTTACACAATTCGATGATTTTTGTGCAACCTTGTGCTATGCATCACAAACACAAATTTTCATAACTGCAGTAATTTTTTTCCCTGCATACATCTTTAACATCAGCTTTATAGTGGCCAGTGTCTAAGTTTGATCTAATTTTAGTTGTTCTCAGTGTACTGACCAATATTACTGTCCACCATTTGCCTTTATTTTAATGTATAACCATTGTCCAGATCTTCATTCTTTATTTAATTTTTTCTGTCCTCATAGATCTGCTAATTCAGAAGAGATATTCTTTTTTCAAATTTTCAGGCAACATGCAGAACTTCCACATGTTGATGTAAAATTTCTGCTAACATTTTCTTAACACTTTAAATCAGGAATGGGGAGCCTATTTATTGCCACGGGCCGCATGAATTGTGGAAAGTTGCTGGTGAGTCACATAAATTAATTAATTTCATCACAAAGTTCTACCTTTATCCTCCAAAGTAAAATAAAGAGAGAAACCTATGTCGATGAGTGAGAGGGACTTTTTTCTTGACTTATTGTCTACCTGTCTGCTTGTCACAGAGTTTAGTTGCGATGCAACGTTGTGTACTACAGTAAATTGGGTAACGTAAATTCTAATGCTTCATACTAGCCGCAATCGGCCCCACGGACCACAGGTTCCCTATCCCTGCTTTAAATCATCAGTCACAAATTTTGATGCACTAGTTCTGAAAAACAATGCACTAAATATTGAGGTAGGAGAGAACAACAATTTCTTCAGTTGTTACAGAGCCATGGTGTAAAACAGGGATCGGCAACTTTTTGGCAAATGTATGCTGATTCAAGATTCAAAATCATTCAATGTGCCAACTACATCCATATTTTTGCACAAGTCAAGGTCAATAATACTTGTGAATTATAACAAAATTGATATGTAAAACTTAAAGCTTCTGCATGCCAATGGAAATTATTTGGGGTGGCAAGTGTGGCATGCATGCCCCAAGTTGCCGACCCAAACATAATGAATTAAAAAACTTGTGATGTGGAATATCTACTGTGATTAAAGAAAGTCCACAACTTTATTCCAGTTCTCCACCATACTCTTACCTACTCCTCCAGGACTGACAACTGCTTCTGGATCATTCATATCAAAAGCAGCCATATTTCCAATAGCAAAACCATATCCTGAATGAACATCTGGTAGTCCAATTGATTGCTAAACAGTTTACGAAACAACAGAAAGGCTTTACTTTTTTCTCAAAGATATAGTACTATTAATCGCCAATTTTGCGTATCTCAGCAAAATATCTCTAACAAGAATAATCATTCCACAAATCACAGAGCTCTCCAAAATTATGTCACATGTACAACATCAAAAATTCACCTTCACAATTCCAGGCAGAGCAGCTACATTGGCTATCTGCTTCACACCTGGAAGAAAACCACCAATACCACCTCGGCATGAGTTCCTGAGCTCTTCCAACATAAGTTTTTCAAGATGATCATTAATGTAAAAAGAACCTTCCACCTAAACAAAAGATCCTTTGATATAACAATTTTTCAGCAACAATGCAGAAATAATAGCACTTATTACCAAAGCTAATTAGGCTTAGAAGCAATAAATAGAAATATATTTAATGCAATTTTAATATCACAGTTTCTATACAAGCAGAAAAGATTGTCAACTGCAATGGAGCTCTTATCTAGTTGTTTTTCCAGAACCATATATGGGTAGGGTCTATGTTAGAAAAAAGTTCTAAATAAGGCAATCAGTAAATGGCAAGTTTTAGGTATATCTGTCACAGACTAATTTACATTGAATAATTGACCTTCATATTGGGTACAAATCCCTTTTTGATTCTCCAACAATATGATGACTCCTTTTCCAAATAGGTCATCTCTTCGTCAAAAGAACGAGGCATGGTCAATTTCAAACACTAAAAAATTAATTTCAAAAAATTCAAGAAAACCCTCACTTCAGCAAACAAATACTGGATAAAAAGATGCAACAGAATTAGAACTATAACAAGTAGTGACAGCAATGACAATAAGCTGAAAATTTAGAAATTATGCTTGGCACTACAAAATATAAAAAGAACATCTGTGGCTAACAATCCAGAGAACACATTTCTTGAATTTGTTTACATTTATCCTGAAACAATATCAAAGTAAAAGAACATACTACAACTTTAGCTTTTCGCATTCTACTTTCCCAAATACTGATATCTGCGATATCATTAGCAGGTTTTTTTTAAGGCGTTTTAGGGGCCTGATTTGGGTCTCTAGAATTGAAAAACCGGGTCCCTAGAATCAGGGATATTGGCTCCCTACAGGTCCATACTGGGTACCTAACATTATCCTTTAAAAAACCCTGTCATTAGTGATTAGTTGCGTCTCACAAATGACAAACACATCCCAAACAGTTACAGTAACTGTAAGAACGGTTGAGTCCAAATATTTAATAGATGCTTAGCTGTATTGGAATTGAATATTTCTGCCTATGCAACACTTTACACATTTTCCTTCAAGTAACAATTTTGCATTTGCCTTGGCAACCAAAGTCTTTTTTTTCAAAAAGAACTCAAGAAGTAGCAGACATATTATAATTTGTTGCTGTCAGTGTCTTGTGCTAATTTTTTGGCACACATGAAGAGTAGAGAAATAAACAGATAAAGAAGTCAGGTAGCCTAGTACACATGTGAGAAATGTGAGTGCCAAACCAGGTTAGGATACACATACACAGTGAACAAGCTGCAGCATGGGAATAACTATAACCACTGAAAAATATTGGACTTAGTCTTAGACCTCAATTATGTTTCTTTTTCTAACCCTAACCCGACACATTGCCAAAACACTAAACCCTGAGGCCCAATCATCAGTTTTTGGAGGGTACCTGTATTTGGTATGTACTATGTAGAACAGGGGTGAGCAATTAATTTGGCTCGGGGATCAATTTTGGAAGGCCGCATTTAGCAGAGGGCTGTACCTTCTAATGGAGACAGAAGCAAGTCTCTGACAAGTTAGCCTCAGCACTAAATTGGAGGAAAATATACATTTGAAGATTTTTTCTTAATCATTTTGCGGGCCATTGAAAATGCTGTGGCGGGCCACATGTGGCTCACAGGCCACTAATTGCCCACCCCTGATGTAGAATATCACTATGGGCATGTGCAGATGGTGTGAAGTCAGAAATTGCGCAAGACAGAAATTTTGCTTGACAGTGACACCATACTCCATAGTCACTATATTGACACCAGTGTCAAGCGAAATTTCTTACTTCACACCATGTGCACATGCACAGAGCAATATTTTACATACCAATACGTTAAGAAAATTGATGATTAGGGCTTAGGGATTCATCTTTAGGTAAGTGTGTCAAGTTAAGGTTTCGGTTAATGTGAGAAAAATAAAAATAATTGAGGTCTAGGAGTAAGTCCAAACATTTTCAGTGGTTAAAGTTATTCCCGTACTGTAGCTTGTTGTTGTGGGTACGTGAGATGTAACCAAAAAATTTTAATTAACACAACACACATCAAAAAAGTAATTGCCAACTTTTTTTCTTTATTCTGAGAAGCACAACAACTGACAAACAAAAACAGGTCAGAAATTTCACTTGACACCAGAGATGATCACATAATGTTTTTTTCTATCTGATCCTATCCTGTTTTTGAAAAATGATAACCATATCCGATCCAAATCCTGTTTTGGTTGAAATCATACTATCTGTATCCGAAAACTATCCGATTATGCACAACATTTATTTTTTGCCTCATGAGGCAAAATACCCGCTGGAATTATTTTGCTTTCAGTGGAACATGACATGCTGAAGTAGTCACATGACAAGTTTGGAACGCATGTCCTGCTTAGTTGACTGTGACATCTGTAACAGCTCAGTCCCAGCTGCATAGACAAGTGTTGTCATAGTTTCAGGGCTGGCAAGCAGTTAGTGGCTTTTTGTTTGCATTACGTGAACTATAGGCTAAACCTTAACTCAAACACTGAACCCTAAAACCTGACCCTAATCCTTGACCATAAGCCCTGACACTAACCTTGAACTTTTAAGTGGCAACCAACTGTCTCTTTGCATATCCTACTTCTCTCATGAGCACTTCAACCAATTGTGTTCAACTGAAGGCAAAATAGCCCCAGCACAGTCTTTGCCTCATGAAGCACAATAGACACTACCTAAATGCACTGTGCCACTTTGAGCCCTGTCATGCCTATAAACAGCAAGCTTGACATAGTGCATAACCTAAGTACTTTTCAGAGTCTATACCTGTCTCTGCCATGTTTCCTATCATATCGTCATCCTTTGCCTGCCAGGGCCTTGTCAACAGGTTGCTTCCCTCTCTCACATTGCCTCTATGGGAAAGTAATCCACGCAACTGACGCTTGGTCTGCACTTCATGATTCATCCCCACGACGAAAGGAAACACAATCGGCCTGGGATGACCTCGCTTGCAGAGATTCACTCGCTGTCCTGTTCGACACCCCAAGTCATTGGAACCACTGTCGGCTACGCACTGCACAGAAAATCCACACTGCTGCCTGGTCAGAAGCCTTCCCGATTGCCATTGTCAGAAACCTGCTGAGCCCTGACGAACTCCGAATTGCAACTGCCCTCCACACTGATGCCAAAATTTTTGAAAACACGGAATGCCGCTGTGGTCAGTTTGTTGACAGGCTGGGGCTTTATGGCCTCTCCTCACTCCTGCATAAAGAACGCAAGCCACTTCCCCAGACATTCAACCATCAACTCCATCCTCAAACGGTCATTGACCCACATTGGTCTCACCTCTGTCTTTTGGAGCCCGTTGGCTTGACGAGGGATAGAAGAAGGCCCGATGGTTTGACCCTGAACCCTTGGTACAGAGGCAGGAGCCTTGTATGGGATGCCACAGTTGTGGATACCTTTGCTGAAAGTCACTACATAGTCAGTGCCGCTATACCAGGCAGTGTAGCAACTGACGCTGAGGCCAACAAATGCTGGAAATACAATGACCTCCTTGACAATTATTACTTTCAACCAGTTACAATTGAAACCACTGGAGTGTATGGCAAGTCCACTGCCCCTTTCTTCAGCTGTCTTGCAAAGAAACTCATTGACATTTCAGGTGACCCGATGGAGCGACAGTGGCTTCACCAGCGCCTGTCTCTGGCTGTGGTCAGAGGGAACACTACCAGTAGATTGGCCTGTGTGCAAGTTTGATCTGATTTTAGCCATCTTCAGTACATCAACCAGTGTTCCTGCCTGTCACTTGCCCCTCTTCAATGAATAGCTATTGCCTACGGAATGTTTGCATTTTCTGTGAGCATATTTCCTTCAGTATGTGTTTTTTTTCTATGCTTTCTGTAAGGCCTCTGTGCAGTATTATTTTTCTCCCTTTTTAGCTATCTTGACTAACCTCATTTTGTTTGTTTTTCATGTATCTTCCATCAAAAAGCAAGTTGAAGTATTGCCACACCAAGCTTTTTATTACTAGTCATTTGTTTAGTAACAATGGTTCTCCAGTTAAACACAATCCATGATTTCACATTCATGATCTCATTTATTAATCCTGCCCGTTGTTGCACTTCAACCACACCTAGTCTAGTAGTAGTAGCTAGCAATGCTAGTCTTAGAGTCTACAAACCAAAACAGCATTTGAAACAACAAACTGGTTTGAACTACAGTATGTCTCAAATTTTGAAATGACTCACTTAAAATTTAGTCTAACAAGTCAATGTCACAAAACAACAATTTTGCGTATTGTGTTCAAGACGAAAAAAGCCAACGGCAACTGGCCTGGTTTCATCCAACAACCAGTCAATGCTATGCAGGCTTACGTAAACTACAACTAGACGTGAAGACAACAGGGCCTAGAAGTGAAGTGCAGACTACAGACCACATTAAAACAGCAAGCCTGCTCTAGCTAGTCTAGTCTATAGATAATTAGATAACATTAGGCCAAGGCTGCCCAACCCGCGGGCCACATGCGGCCCTCGAGGTTGTTTTATGTGGCCCCCCATGTAATAAGTTCGTACGCAGATTTTTAAATTTTTAGCATTTTTTTATGGGATCAAGTAAATTTGCTATCAAAACACACCAAGGTTATACCTGTTGTTTCTGTTATGGGCCTACCCCCAAAACTTGCATAACAAACGCTTCAAAAATATGTCAATTTTTTAGGTTTGGTTTACATCCATACAAACCTTGCATAACAAACGCTTCAAAAATATGTCAATTTTTTAGGTTTGTTTTACATCCATACAAACCGGCAACACTGCGTGCAACTATAGGACTCATCATCTCGTGTTATCGCATAAAACTTTTCTAAATCATCACAATAGCTTACTGCTACGTCACATAAACGCTTGAGGCCCTCAATAAATTTCTTCATGTGAAAGAAGCCCGCAACACCAAAAAGGTTGGGCAGGCCTGCATTAGGCCTGCTCTCGCTAGCCCTAGTCCAGGAATGAAGCACACAACTACAGTACCACAATGTGTACTGAAAGAGCCCCATCTTACTACACCAGCAACAGTCGAACTAATCCTGACAATCTTTGCATGGTCAATCAACAGGGCATGGGATTGCGCTATGGTACTGAAATTACACCATAGACAGCAGAGATGATCACTATCCGGTTTGCCGGTTGGATATCCAGCAGGATAGTGAGTTTGCAACCGGATACGGATATCCAAAAACTGCTTTCAAACGGGAACCAGATACGGATCCCGATATCCGAAACGCTTTTATCGATATTTCGAGGATTCAGACTATTGGAAAAAGTTGCACATTGCGCAATCATTAATTTATTATCTTCAGAAGCATCTCTCCAGCCTTCTGTGCCATGGCTCCGAGTCTGTCTATGGTGTAACCTATGAACCGTAGAGTAATCCCATTCCCCCTCTTAATCTGCTAATTCATGGACATGCCAAGTTTGCCAGCATGAGTCTGTTCCTGGTGTGTCAAGATAGGGCTAAAATCGACAGCCGCTAGAGAGCTGTTCAAACCCTCTACGGATTCAGTAAGTCTTCTAGTTGAGCTCGAGAAGAAACGTTTTTCATTTTCGGTTTGGCGTTTTCTGGAGGTGAGGTTGTTGCGATCGGAAATCCCGAGCGGCATGTTACGTAAAACGCTGTGTGAACATGTGAACGGTTTGTGCCCAGCCGGATGGCTCAACGAGCAGTCTACTACAAAACACTGGTTGCAGTCCGTACGTACTTGTCCATATTGTTGGGCCACTGGCCAAAATTCAAAAGGTTTCAAAACAGGCGTATTCTGCCCTTTCAGGGCAAACTTTGGCCAGCTATAACTCGGCAGCAGATTGAGCTAGAGAGCTGTTCAAACCCTGTAATCACTAATGGCGTCGTGCAGTTTAGAATATAAAAAAAATTTTAATTTGGCTGGGGGGTTTCGGCCACTGGGATCATGACAGGGGTATGTTTTTTGGTTAATGTTATGATGTCATCATCCGATCCAACGCTCCAATATTTTGGCTTGCAATATTTTTGGATTCTAAGCGAGAATACGCGTTTTTAGAGCCCTTGATTGAGTTTCTAGCGTTTCTGGTTCAAAAGTTATACCAAAAATGTTCCAAATATGACAGAAAACTCCCAGGGGATTAGCAGGGATTAGTGGGATTTCCCTAATTTTTGTTCTACCATTTTTGCCATAACTTATAAACTAGAAACGCTAGAATGTCCATCAAACCTTCTAAAAGCTCGTACTATAGCCTAGAATGCATTTAAATCTCGCGAGGTTTCGCGCCAGTGATTCGGCTTGATTTTTGAACTCCCACGGGACTTTGACGTCATGGATTGTTTTGAAAGACCTGTCAAAACATGTCAAAACATCCTGGTTTTGCAAACATGGCCAGAAAGGCCGAAATCTCACGGTGAAAATTGTTTTTTTCAGTCTTAACTACAAGTCTTTCCCGATTCAGAGCGGATTTGAACAGCTCTCTTAACTCGATCTGCTGGCGAGTGTTGGCCATATAGAAAAGGGGTGTGTTCCAACCCAAATTGGGGTTTGTGGGTGCAGAAATTTTCACCAATTTTTGTTTTTTTATCCACAATTTTGGCTACAGATATGCTAGAAAGCCATTCAAGGGCTCTAAACATGCGGATTTTGGCCAAGTTTCCGAAAAAGCTTGAGCCAAAAGATTGGGTCAATGGGTTGGGGCCCAGGGCCAGGTAAAGTTGGCCAAAAAAATGTAAAAACACCCCTACTTGTGACGTTCCCCCCAGCGAACGCCAAACCAAAAACAAAAAAATTTTTTTCAATGTTATAGTAGTCCCGGTCTGATGAACCAATGTAGGGTTTTCCTTTTGGTGTAGGAACCCAATGTTGAGGTTTGGGGTGTTGCCCAGCGTAGACGTTGCT
>JGI24159J19872_10001292_pt1 | contig 27049 bp, 18 predicted proteins | sample Ectturendosymbi4_FD_19872 | JGI IMG/M metagenome (IMG submission 19872)
AGATATGTGCAAGTTTGAATCATCGCAAAAAGACGAAAGCAGATGGCAGTCGACTGATTTCTCGAAAGCATACAGAAACACTAGTGCTTTTAAGTGTGAGCTTGTATATGACTAATACATAACAGCTTATAAATGAACTAACTAGTAACTACGAAACCGCAGCATGCTTTTGAAGAACTAACTCACGTGGTAGTTATATAATTAAGTTAGTGAAAAGGCAAAAGTTCGCGTAGATACCTATTATGTGCAAAATTACGTCACGATCCGCATAAATAGGTCAATTGAACGAAAAGTTAAGCGGACCCAAAAAAACGTACGATGGTCACTGAGCAAAACCCACACCTCGTGCATCATGGTAATAGTTGGAGAGTTCAAACGTGCTAATTTGGCCGTTACACGCCCAATCTGCAACTTCAGTGTTGTCAGAATTACTAATATTTTAATTCAACCGCAATCCTGGATGTTTAAAATACCCTGTCTGGTAGTGGAAAAAACCTGGGTTTCGGGTAGTAGAAATAACCAAAAAACGGGTTTTGGGTTCGGGAAAACCCGGGTTGGGAACACTAATCGTAATTACCATTTGCAATAACGTTTCACAGCTAGTCTTTCAAGCTTATTACAGTGTGTTGAAAGCAGCAGCATTGAAAACCACTACCGACGTGATTTTTTGTTAGATTGATTATTAACGTTTTGTGTTTTCTGAAAACCTTTTGCGACAGTAAGGAATCCCAGTTTATCTTATATTGAACGACGATGGCTAACCTAATACCACAGTCAAGTGCTACTGACGTTGCTTGCAATTTACCTGTCTTGGATGGCTCTTGTAGCATTGCTGTCGTCGTTATATCTCTAGTAACGGTTCTTGTGGTGACCATAATGTTTTCAGGAGCCTGATGTAAAGTAAGAGTTTTGTTCTTACTGATGAGTAAACACAAAATCAATATATGCAAAAGTTAGTGAAATAAGACAGGACACTGAGAGCTTAAAAAGCGTTCGGTAAAGTATGTTTGAAAAATAAATATTAGGAACATGACAAACTGCGTCCACATCGAAATATCTTGTACAAAAGTTTGCAGCAATTCTTAGGTTCAACAAAACGTCTTGATTGCAGGTCATTGGTTTTCACAGGGGGTACTCATATATTTTGAATATATTTCAAATGTCAGAGAAATGTAACATTCACTCGTCCTTTAACGTGGCCGCCAGACAATATTGTGAAAATGGCTGCTTTATTGCAGACATTTTTTTCCGATATTTCATAATCAGGGGGTCATTCACACCAAATTGAAAGGAAATTATAGTCAAAAAAAAGAAAACAACTACAAGGGGCAATGAGTATCTCTTTAGAAATGCAGTAGCAAAATCAACCCGTGAAATCTAGTAATGACCCACAAAAGATTTTGGTGCAATCTGGAGTAAGAATTAGTACGAAGGTTGGTTTTAATTTTTGGTGGACGAAGGTTGGTTTTAATTGGCAGAAATGGCCAAAACGCCTCAACGAAAGCACTTTTTGATGGAGAAAAAGCACTTTGTTACAGCGAAAATGGGATGCCGAAATTTTGAGATAGTAAAGGAACAACAGCAGTAGTTGAATCGTTCGCTACAAACAGTTTTAGTTTCACTTGAACAGAAATGAAGCAAGAAAATTCTGTTTGTACTTGTGTCTCTGTGTTTGCAAGTGTGTGAATAAATTTGCACAATGCGGTACTGCGTTTTTGGTTTGTTTGGAAAGCATTTAAAGGACAACAGTAATTCTTGTATAGCATTTTGACAGAATTTTCAGGACCGACATTTGTTGCGGACAACCCAACATTTTGAGAGGATAGCTGTGAAGTTAGAGCTTTGTTGTTTCTGGTGAATCAACACAAAAATTTTCAGCAACAGTCTTGACAGGATGTCTTGTGACAAGACGCTGACAATTAACCAGACCTATGTCAACATATTTTTGAAAGAACAAATTTTTGCCACTGTTTGTTGTTCGGAACAGTTCAACTCTATGTAGAGATTGCATCAATTGGTCGTTGTTGCAAATGCCCATCAACTGAACAAATGCACCACTGAAAGTGTGATGCACGTGTTATTAATGCATCATGAATTGCAAAGTTGAACTTAAAGTTGTTCCATTAGTTACGAATATGTGTGTCGTCGGTGATATATGCTTATTTCAGTACATAACTGTAAGTGATGCTTTCTAACAAACAAGACGTTAAATTTGCTTCTGAGAAACAATTTGAAAAGCAGTAGATATGGCCCAAATTCAGAACCTACCATTTTCTTTGGTGCAATTTGGAACTTATTGAAAAATTGTGGAAAGCAAATTGTTTGCAGAAACACGATCTCCCAACACATGATGCACATTTTTTGCCCAGCGTCGAATTTTGCAAGCAGATTTTCATAAAATTTAGTTGAAAAACGAAATTAAATAATCTTAACTAATCTGTATCAAATACAGCAAAACAAATGTCATTTTTTAAGTTGGCCTTGGTGAGTTGAATGCGTTTCAAGCAAATTTTTGCAAATCAGCCAGTTCCTCAGTTAGTAACTATTTAAACATCCTTTGGCCACAAGACATAGTACAGAATCTTTCATGAAATTTGAAACAGTTGTAAGTTGACCAGTTTCGATCTACACGAAGTCAACACAAAAATCCATGTCAGGTAAAATATGCTGCGGCACAAGCATGATCCGAAACACATCGAAGTAATAGCTCCTGATGTAATGAACTCTGTTTTCTATCGTTTTTTTTATTCATTTGGAGATCATTCTAAACACAAAGTTTATTTTCATGTGTTGTTTCAAACGAAATTCCAGGTTCAGGAAAACCGGTCATTCGAATGGACGTCAACATGAGGAATTTTGTCCTATTGCTACTAAAACCCGCGTACGCAAAAATATTGGCGCAAAATGGCGCCAACACATTCCGCCATAACTCGCCAGCCGATTGTGATAGAGAGCTCTTCAAACCCTCTAAAAATGCGGAAAGATTTTACTTCTCATAAAAAATTGCGACATTTTGGATTTTAGGTTTTTCTTGGAGAAGTCATAAATAGGCGAAGGTACAGGTCTTTTTGGCCCAATTCTTTTGGTCCTGGGCCGCAACCGCAGTAGTGAATTTTTAATTTTTTCCTTTATCAAACCAGGAGAAAATCCAGACTTTGCAGAGGGTTTGATTGGCCTCTTGACGTTTGTGGTTCAAACGTTATGGCCAGAAAATAACAAGTTAATTAATTCACCCTTATGCTACCGGGATTCGCCTTATTTCCGCAAGTTTTTGTTTGGCCATATTTCGTCAGCAGATTGATTTAGAGAGCTGTTAAAACCCTGTCAGGTGGAAAATCTTTTAGTTTCAGTTGAAAAAGTTGTGATGTTTAGGATTTGAATTTTTGTGGGTGATGACACAGGTTTAGGGCTTTTTGGATTAGGTCATCGAATCCTCGGCGCAAAACCCAAATACGAATTTTTTTTCTTTTGCGGAAAATTAGGCACAATCCACATCTTTAGTGCCCTTGACTGGCCTTTTAGCGTTGGTGGTTGGAAAGTTATGGCAAAAAATCGATAAATCATTAGCCAATTCTCAAGGACTTATTATGGGATTGAATATATTATTTGTAATTTTTTGCCCATAATTTTCGAACCACAAACGTTAGAAAGCTAACAAAGTGCTGTATAGATGCGGATTTTACATGGCTTTTTAAGACGAAAGAAAAAAAATAATTCCCTCTAGGGGTAGGGGCCCAGGGCCCGGTAACATGAGCCAAAATAGTGCAAAACTACCCAACATATTTCGTCACCCACAAAAATACTTACTTCCAAAACTTTCCAATTTGTTTTTAATCTGAACTACAAGACTTTCCTCATCTTCAGAGGGTCTGAACAGCTCTAGCTCAACCGGCTGGTGAGTTGTATTGGGGCAAAGTGGCGCAAGCGGTTGTTAAAGGGTCGCTAGGCAAATAATTAATTTGAGTTTTTTCGGCCATAATCTTGGAACCACAAACGCTGGAAGCCCAATCAAGGGCTCTGAAGATACGGATTTTTCCCAAGTTTTTTTTAAAAAGAAATATTAAATTGCTTTTTACGGTTAGGGTCCAAGGCCCGATGATATCATCGAAAAAACTAAATTTACCCAAATTATGACGTCACCCACAAAAAAATCAATTCCAAAGTTTCCACAATTTTTTTTATCGTAAGTACAAGACATTTCGCATCATCAGAGAGTTTGAACAGCTCGCTAGCTCAATTGGTTGGCGAGTTATGGCTTTCATTCACAACGACTAAAGTTTCCTTTTGCGGGACTTGATTTTTACCAAAATTGTGTTGTTTCGGCCATTACTGTTGAACCAAAAGCAAAAATGTACTGTATTGAAGAATGTACTTGTGACAGTATTGGGACATTTGGGCGCACAGGAAATTTTGCCCCTTTGTCCCCTCTCTACGTCCCCGGTTACGATAGTAGACCAAAAAACTAGGAAAAAATTTATATTGCATTGAACTCTTTTACGTACAGTAAAGCCTTCCGTGAATTCATTTTATCTATGGCAATACTTGAAAGATTAGTGTGCAAAAACAAAAGAAAGATCATGTTCACCCTTTTGTTTACAATATTTTGCTTATAGTTGGATATTAGTTTAATTTTAATTACTTTGCATCTCCTTTGATGTAGCGAGGCAAGCAAATGATGTTATCACAATATTTTTGTATTGGTGAAAGAGTCATTTAAGCATGTTTATGATATATTCAGGCGTAACATTATGCATTCCAAAACACTAACATCTTCGTACCACTTGTGCTGGAATTGGTTCCTCATAGGCAGGTTCCTCATAGATTAGTTCATTTTTCCAGTCAGTCTGTTGTCCTGGATGTCGATAACCATCTTGAGAAATTACGCTTGGTTGACCTTGCCTGTCGTTGTGGTGATATCCTGTGGAAGACTTTGGGTTTTATTTCCAAGCTTTTACAGCTCCTTGGAGATGCGAACACGCAGGGTAAAGAACGCCAACTCCGCAATTGCACGCAAAGATGGAGATTCCCCGTTCAACCACTTTCAGTTTTTTTTGCTTGTGTAGCTGCCTTTTCTAAGTACTTTTCCATTGTGCACTCTAGACATATGGTGTCATGTACCGTCACAATGGAAATTTTTGGCTAGCCTTCAAAGTGAAAAAGTCTTGAAAAAAAGTTTTCAAAATGATGTCAATTGCCTGTTGCGTGCAATGTGTTAAAATTTGAGCGCTACATTTTACAGCAAAGCATTTTTTATGTCAGTCGACACTTGTGAATGCATTGGTTTGAAGTTAACTCTTCTGAAAATATATAAAACCGGATAAACGTGGTTTCACTATTGCAATGCACACACTAGATTTAGATAATAATTTATAAGGATTATGACAACAACATTGGTTGAAACCGTTGACATTCCGCTGCACATATTTTATCCCAATTGTTCTGGAGAAAAAATTTAAACAAATATTCATATTGTTGATCGTGTGATTGGATGTGCAATGGACCGCGTATTTCATTTCTAACTTATGTGCTTAGTAAACACAAACGTTCTATGTCAGGAAGGCAGTGAAGAGAACGTTAATGTGCAGAAATATTCAGACAACGCATCACAGCCTAGGTGTTGTTTGGTGCACACACTCAGTACTGAAGATGAAAAAACACTGAATCAAAGCATCCAGCCCAACTGCTATATTCGAGTTTCGTCATGCATAAACTTTAGAAAGTGGGAGATCAAACAGATGAACTGAACAGATGAAAATGCTGGCAATGATACACATCATTGCATAAAGGCATACAGTTGAAGTCTAATCAATGCATCTAATATCGTGACGAAGTCAGAAGCTCGACACCTGCCTCCTGTAAATGTAAAGTAATGCTAAATTCGATAGACAAAGCTATAAGCAAAGCGGAAGCGTTTTTTAGACTTTGTGCAGATGTACCGCAATGCACAGGCACAAATTTGCTTGGAGTAGACACCATGCAGAGTGTTTTTTATCGCAGAAGAAAACTGAGATATGTGTCTCTGATTTTCTTTACTGCTGTTTTTTTGTCGGTTGATTTTCGGTCACAGAACGAACATTTTTCTGAATGACCGAAAAAAATTAAGTCAATTCGGTCAGAAATATGGACCCAATGAATGGTGTTACGACAAATTTTAATACCACTACGTTGCAAAAAAGCGAAATGTCTCAGCGACCAAAATGTTTCAAAAAAATGACCGAAGTGTCTCAGCAAACAAAACAGGTTTGCTGTGCTGAACGATAGAGTGAATTCACTTGCCTTTGAGGTACATTGTCATCTTGTACTGATGCATGACGTGATATGTTTATAGGACGTTGAAGACCACTGAGGCACTACCAAACACGCAAATAATCAGCAAAAAGGACCCGATTCAAAACCACTTAAGCTAACAATGCATACTGCGCCAGCTGTTTCCAGCTGTGCTGAAAGTTCGTGAAGGTGGACAACAACTACATTTGAACACACGACGGCCAATTTTCTTTCAGTGTAAGATCCCCAACACTTACGATGTCGTTCCACTTCACCCCGTATTTTCAACGCGTACAACTTCTTCCGGAACAACTAATTTGATCGAACCTTAGTTTATTCAGAAGAATAATAAAAATAAAAAATTACGATAAAAGACCCCAACTAAATACAATGAGATTTTTGTTTTTGTTTACATTCCAGCAATTGGTCGATGCGTGACGTAAATTTGCTAAGAGTGCATCGAAAATCATAATATTGCTATGAAATAGGAATAGCAGGCTGCCGGAAAATTTACTTATTTCGAAACAAAGCTCGATGCATAAACTAGATAGCTGTGACTACAGGTCTTTGAAAAAAAATGGAAGTTACTCGCGTATCACCTACATGACTTTTGCGTACCACTAGTGGTACGACTACCACAAGCTGGGAACCCCTGTCTTACACCATTGGTTTAAAGTGAATGAATGTGTCTGAAAGGTAAATTGGCTACTTCAAGGCGTGGTGTGATTCCTATGTCAACTCACCTGCAGTCTTACTTTGCACGCAAGTACATTGCGCTAAATTAGTTGTGTAAAAACTGGGTTATGGTTAGGTCAAAAGAACACATTGGTGCTTCCAAAAGTGCTACGAAACTGGTAGGCCTTTGCTTAATCACTAGGTTGTTATCTTTTTGAATCAAAATACACACACGCTAGTCCCATGTCGTGTTCAAAAATGGAGAAAACATGGATAAAACGCCATATTTAGGTAGCTGTTACTGCTGAAAACGGTCGTAATTACCAGCATCATTAATGCACATCCGTACTTGTGCAAGTAGGCACAATAAAGTTTTGACGCATTGTCTTGTAAGTTTAAAAGAGACTGCTGCTATTAAACCACACAGACAGGCCGGGTGAATTGCAAAACGTCATCTTTACCAACAGCCCCGTTTGCAATGAGTTAGAAAATCAGAGATGCAAATCTAAAGCTGTGGAACATGACATTATTAATTATTTTGACATTTTCATACCTACTTATATTTTGTTGCTGACCATTAATGAAATCAATAATGTTTCAAACTGTTTTTTTACAAAATCTTTTTTCCAGTTTGCTGCAACAAATTGATAGCGTAATTGCACAAGAACTAAAGAGTTTCAGAATCAAGAACTAAATACCGAGATTTTCTGTGAGGAACTTGTTCCGCTAGAACGCTGATTAGTAATTGATGGCGCGGCGTTGATTTTATTGCTGATCAGAAGGAGACGTGTTACCGTTTTAGTCTCTTTTTCTCAGTCGTGAAATGGCACTGAAGTGTTTGGGCCGCCCGGTCTAGTGGTAAGTGCGTCCGCTTCGGTGCTGTAGGGCGAGAGTTCGACTCGGCCGAGTCTTACCAAGACCTTGTTAATTGGTACTGTAGCCTTCTTGCCAGGCGCACGGCGTGCGGAAAAGCTGCAAGGAACACACCCAGAACGTAAAAGCAAACCGAGTGTAATGAAACCAGAAATTGTACAACTCAGTCTTTCTTCTTTCCAATACACAAACAGGAATACATGTTGGTCAGATCTTTGATTGTGTAAGGTATTCCAAAATAGCAGGGTTATCCACCTCATTGATGTGGCACGGAGGTTTGAATTTGGTGCAATTATGCAAGATATGGTGTGCAGTCTGCACCTTGCCACATTCATACAAATCTGAGCCGCACAGGCCCATTGATTTCATATTGGCCCCAAATCGGCCAACTACAGTCGTCAGACGGTTGAGCTGAACCCTGACATTTCTGGGGAGGTCGCAACCTGGTAGTTGTGGTCCGAATGCAAGAATGAAGGATTGGAGAGCGGCAGGGATTGGTGTGGTTGGTTCCCCGTTAATTGACAACAATTCCACAAAGGAGCGTTGAGGTTTCCTGGAGCGGAGACGTTTAGGAGAAGGTTTTAGGTACAGAGTTTCGTGTAGAAGATGTTTCAGATTGAGGGCTTTGGTGTAAAGTCTCAAGCATAAAGCACTGCGCCTTGTCTCAGATGGGTAATGCCAGATAGAATGGGCAAGAAGGAAGAGGGAGTGCTTCGTAGGCAGCCAGTGATAACACGCATCGACTCGTCTAATAGCACATCAATGTGTTTTGTGTGAGCGCTGCGGCACCACACTGGGGCACAGTACTCTGCCGGAGCAAATGCAAGTGCCAAGCAAGAGATTCTAAGAGCTTTGAAGGAAGCTCCCCAACCGACACCGGCCAGTCGCTTGATGAGTGCCACACGTGACAAAGCTCTCTTCTTGAGTGTGTTTAATTGTGTCCTGAACAACAGAGAGCGATCCAAGCATATGCCGAGATATGATGGATATGAGTCAATCTTCACTGTCACATTGGGTTTGAATTTGACATTCAGCTGATAGTTGGCTGAGTGGTTCTTCGGGTGGAAGACGGAGCACACAGTTTTCTCAACTGAGAGCCTGAGGTTCCACTTAGTCAGGTGAGCATTAAGAACAGAGATATCGTGTGATAAAGCAAGTTCTGCTTCCCTAAATGTGGGGGCCGAGGCGGTGAGAGCAACGTCATCAACGTACATGGACCGCTTGGCCGACGTTTCCGGAAAATCTGCTGTGTAGATGTTGTACAAGCAAGGGGCGAGAACAGATCCTTGTGCGACTCCGTTTTTGGTTCTGAAGGGGCGACTTGCTTGTCCGTCGCTGGTGTATAGCACGAAGGATCTCGAGTGCAGCAGTTCCATGATGAAGTTAATCATGGGTTGACATGCTAGTACTTTTAAGGGCTTCAGGTGTAGACCGAGATGCCATGCAGTATCGTAAGCTGCCGTGAGGTCGAGAAAAATAGCTCCGCCGACATTTTTGTCGTCGTACGCTTGCTCGATGTTCTGCGTAAGACAAGCAACTTGGTCCACCAGAGAGCGCCCTCTCCGAAACACCGCCTGCTCGTGAGGTAAGAATTGTTCAACTATGGAGTTGATTCGGTTTAGGATTATGCGTTCTGTAAGTTTGAATGTGGTACAGACGAGGGAGATGGGGCGATAGCTCTTCGGAGAAGTATCTACTTTCCCTGGTTTCAGTAGGACTATAGCAGATGCTCTGAGCCGCATCCTTAGAATACGATTATTATAGAAAGATGTGTTGATAAACAGTGTTAGCCAGGTTATAACATTTTCACCAAGGTTGACCAAGAATTCATTATGGATGCTGTCTGGGCCAGGAGATTTCCAAAGTTTAAGCTGATTGAGATCATCCTTAACCTCTTCAATGGTGAGCTGCTTGCGCAGGTCAGGGTTATCAGCATTGCACAATTGTAGTGTCTTTAGTTTTTTAATTATTTGTCTCTCAAACGTTCTGTCTTTAGATTCGGTAAGACCATTTCGAACGACTTGTCTACCAATGTCGTCTGGGGAGATGGGACACATCGTCTTAGCGGAAACAGTGCCAGTTAAGCGTTTTACAGTCTTCCAAGCTTTTCTTGATGTGTGAGTGAAATCGATGTTACTGACCGTGTCAATCCAGAGATCATGTCTTTTTTTGTCTAATAGATCTGTCAATGCTGACGTCGAGGATTGGATGGTATCTGGGCTGTCTGCATTCAGATATTCTTTGTATGGTCGACTGCACTCTTCATCCCATGTGGGGATATAACTTTTCCGAAAGCCTCTAGGGATTGTTTGTTTGGCAACAGTTTTCAAGGTCTGTGTGAACTGTTTGTAGGCAAAAATTGGTATTATCCATTCTTGGTGTAGGAAGGCCATCGGCAAGGTTATTGGTTAGGTCTTTATATCTTTCGCAATCTGCTTTTCTAAAGTTCAATCTGGGTATTGGAGCGCTTCTAGTGAAAGAAATCAGTGGCATTTACGGATCAACGAAGGGCGGTGCTGATAGTGAGGAAACTGTTCGAGGACTTCCCTTGTAGTTATAGTTCCTCGTATACGTGTCGAGAAAGTTACATCTGGGTTTGTTCCGGAGTTCCATCTTGGTGATTGGAATGANGCCGGTTATTTTGGATCGTAAAGTGTGTGAAGGTTATTGGTGCAGGTTTAGTCAGNCAAAAGGTTGCCGTTTTGATTGGAGTCAAGGTAACCCCAATTTTCATGCCGACAATTGAAATCCCCGGAGATTATGCACTGATCAGAAGCACTACGCAGCAGTTATACATTGAAAACGGCAGGTGGAGGGTGATAGACGTTTGAGATACTGATTCCATTAATAGTGATAGTTATCCATTGGGTAGGCTCCCCTGCATTAGAATAACCAACAAGTGAGAACAAGATGGAGGATCGTACAAAGATGGCGATGCCGTGATGTTCCCTTGAGATGTGACCAGCCAGGGTGAACCCGTACAACTTGAGTTGGTCAGTCATAGTCTGCTGCGTCTCTTGAATTAGTAAAACAGTGACGTTCATTTCACGAGTAGTTTTCTGAATCAACTCTCGCTTTGCAGCTGTCCATCCTTCAAGATTAATTTGTAGAATGACCAACGGTTCATAGCCAGAAGCACTTGCTTCTCGTCCTGACAAGGACGGGCTGTGATTTTGGGTATGGCTTGCCGCAGATGAATTATTCCCAGTAGGAATCCCTGGTGTTTGACCATTGGTATCCATGCTATGCATGTTGCTACTGATTTCGCTAGCTCAGATGTGCTACCCAGGCGGACGACGTGGACGTATCAGTAGCTCCCGCCTCAAACTCAGTCGTGGCGCTACAAGACCATTGCAGTTATAAAGCGCCAACAACAAAGTCTCATATAAAAATCAATAAGAAATCACTGAGCTGTTAAGAGACCGTTTGACAGTTATTTGCTCGTCGTTTCTTTACTTCATTTTTTGTTCGGATGTGTTGAAGTTCAACTCATCAAAATCTAGCGTCAGAACGCCTCAATAAGTCTGCTTCTGTAACAGTTTCAACATCAAAAATTGAATGCAGATAGTTTTAGTAACTTCAATGTTGTAATTTTGTTTATTTTCTCTGTATCTTTGCTTTAGCTTTTTGTTCTTTCAGTTGCCCATCCCTATATTGGCATGAAATTACACTGCGTGCAGCAGATTTTGTTTTGGTATTCTTTTGTATCACATCCATTTTTTTTCTTTTACTTTGTTATTTTTCCACTGTGTTTAAACATTTTTAACCGCACCAAATTTCCTCAAATTTGATATACTTCTTTGTGTCAAATTGGTTGCAGCTTTACACGCGCTCCCTTGTACACAGAATGTGTGTCGAATTTCGATCTTTCCAAAAGAATGAAAACCTGGTTAGGAAACACAGCAGCAAGTTGGTTTTGAATTGGATGCACAACCTTTTACCGAATTACATATTTTGGTAACCTTAGAATACATATTTTATTCAAAAAAGGAATCATCTGCACGCTGACGGAATGACGTTAAATTATATGTTTGTTGAAAATGATCAAACGCTTCGGCCATGAAAAATATTTTAGAAATGCATGTGCCTCTGAGTGCAGTAAATACATCGGAAAAAATTCAATTATTCCATACTCAAGCTGCCATTTTGAAAAAAAAGTTTCAAAGCAAGGCCTTAAGTTTTTTGCAGTGAATTGAAAGCAACTGCATTAAAATCCTCCAACGACGTGATTTACCTTTAGGTAGACTTTCGAAGCGCAATGTTATTACCGTCTTGTGTTTGCAGTACAACGCGTTTTGCGACAGCGAGGAAATGAAACTTATTTTTTAGGAATGAAGACGCCCAACTCAATTGTTTACGGTTAACTGCTATTCAAGTTTCATGCTGTTCACCTGAATTCCTTGACTCTTCTTGCATAGCTGTCATCATTATATCTCTAGTAATAGTTGTTTTGTTGACTGCGCCGCCCTGAGAAGCCTGATGTGAAGTAATACGTTTGTTGTTACTTATAAATACTATAAACACAAAATATATTTGTGCAAAAGTTTACATACGACGAGAGGACACTGAGAGCTAAACAATTGTTTATCAAAAACGTTTCAGGAAACCAGATATTAGCAACATGATAGCTTATGCACTGTATTTTGAGAAAACGAACATCAAAATATTTCATTATATACACAACATCAACATATTTTATTTATTTGTTTGCAGCAACACTTCGTTTCAATAGAACGTCTTGAGTGCAGGTCACTTTTATGCAGAAAGGTCTCATGCATTTTGTATAATTTTCAAAAATTAAGGTAACGTATTAGCAATCAATCATCGTTTAATGTGACCGCCAAACAAAATTTTTGAAAATAGCTGCTTCATTGCCGAAATGTTTTTCCAATCTTTCGTGTTCAGAGCGGCTAAATGTTTATATAAACTACGTCAACTGGTGTTTGTAGCTATTGGCCATCATTTGATCCTAAAGCACAGGAGTGCATGGAGGTTCGATGCTCTCTTTTGATAAGAGCGATCAAAACTTCAAACCAGCATTGACACTACTTGTTTCGGGTGACATATTGATTAATTTTCTTGGTTGTACGTGTTTACTGTATTGTAGTGCATTAGTATTTTCAGTCGTCGTGACTGTTGTTATCATTTCGTCAGTGGCGTTGCATGATAAAACATAAGTTTCAACATCCTCATAATCAGAATTTTCAACTACTGCAATTTTTACCATATGTCGGTAAGGAGTTTCACATTTGCCACACTTGAGAACTTACTGCAAAATTGTAATGCGCAAAATATTTCCTTGTGTGATGCTATATTTTTGGTTGAGCGATGAATTGATAAATAATAAATTAATTTAATTTCGTTGAAAGAAAACAATTTGCATGACCTAAGTCAATGCAACATCAATTACAATAAAAAGGTGACGTTTCTTAAATGGGTATTGTTGATTTCATACCAATTTCCCTAATTCATCAAGATCGTATGTTCAAAATTGCATAATTTCGAAAATGTAGGTGATATTCCAGCATGTGCGAAGCAATTGAAACATATGTATTTTGTTAAAAACTGTTTCATCTACAGAGCATGAAGTGAAATTGAATGTCCATGTTACTTGGAATACATTCCATGTTTGACTTACAACGCTTTGAGATACACAGCGTTCCATACGTTAAATTTGAATAATGCAGTTTTGTGTAAATCAGTTGATCCACCTGGTTTGTTTGTTGTTCAAAAACTTTCCAGCGGCTTGCATGCTTAATAGGCACCAATCCGACTTTTATAAAGTAAAAATGAAGAGGCAACATTGTTGAATGTTTTTTTGTTGAAAATGAGTGGCTATAACGCCAATGTGTGACTTACAGCATGCATAAGACAAGGCAGTGACCTCTAAGCTTTCTTGTGGATTGTTTTGCAGAATTTGAAACTAAATTGCAGTTGCTGCGAAAAAGAAGCGTTCCGGTTATTTCACCCCAATCATCAGTGTTTAACGTACTTGATGGATAATGCATAGATGACTGGAGTAACTGGATTGAGCGTGACAATAATTCCTGAGCTGAAGTGCGTTTTGGCCTTTTTGACATGCTGGCTATCCCACAGCAAAATTCTTGTATAAGGACTCAACAAAAGCATTGCAAATCTCTGGCAAGTATGGAAGCAGTGATTACAGCAAGACAATGACTTCACAAATGAGGTCATGTTTTAGAAGACAATGTTTTACAGTATGTTTGGGCTTGCCACCTACGTGAAAATTCTTGCTATATTGGTGCATAACGCTCAGTAGTAAGTCTTGAAAACCCGAGCTGTTTGTCGCAGTGTTGGCGCATCGTTGCCAATATACTCACCACGAGGTGACAATGAAGCATTTATTGGAAAAACAATCAACCCGAGCACTGTTTGTACACACTAACGCTACAAATTTGAAAAAGTAAGCAGCGGTAAATATTTCTACTGTTGGCGGTAATGGTGTTTTCATACGANTCACCGGTTGGATTTTTTACGAAACTTTGGAATCTACTGTATTTCGAACACTTAGGAAAAGTTGTCCAGTGTCATCGGGCTAATGGCATTACGGTACAAGCAAATTCATTTAATTTAAAAAATGACCAACCGTCAAATAAACCACCATAGGTGTTAAGTATTGAACAAAAATGAAGCAAGAAAATCCTGTGTCACCTGTTTTGGCAAGTGAGTGAATAAATTTACACAATGGTGTCGTGTTTTGAGGAGCTAGATGTGAAGTAAGTTTTTTTTGTTGAATAAGCACAAAAGGTTTCGTCAACAGTCGGTGTTCCATGACAGGACACTGACAACTAACCAGACATACGCCAACGTATTTTTGAAAGAATATTTTAGTCACGTTTTAATGTTCAGAACCACTAATTCACTGTAGACACTGCATCAGATGATCTTTGTTGCAATTGTCAATCAACTGATCCAGAGGAACAGATTAAAGTCTGATCACCCTGTTAGTACAACATTATGAATTGTGAAGTTGAGCTGAGACTATTTTTTTGGTTTCACGAATTCATGAATGATCTTGGTGTCATTGGTTTATTTTAGTGCATAACTATAAGCAATGTTGCCTAACAAAATATACATTTTCAACTTGCGTCTGAAGCACAGTTTGGAAAGCTGCAAATGTTACCACAGATACGAATCGAACAGCTCATTTGTACATTTTGGAACGCACTAGAAAATTGTTGAAAGCAAATTTTGTAGAAACACGCTTTCCTATTTCATATTGCTCACTTTTTTCTCTAGCGTCAAATTGTTTAAACAGATTGCCAAGACATTTATCATTCTGTGCACAATATTTATTTTTGCATATTATTTTGAATGCATATTATACACAAATATAGAGCTTTTTGATGACTTTGTTCAATGCGAAGTATATATACGTTAAGGAAACTTACAACTTTGACAATTATCGTTTTTGAGTGACTTTAAAAGAATTGAAACAACCAGCACCACGCTTTGTTGGCTCCCATTCAATGATTTCAAATAAACCCAGATTGCACACCGAAAAAAACACATGTTCGCACAATGAAAATCCAGAAAGCTTGTGTTATGAACAAAAACATACGAGTGTGCTTCAGAGGCGAATTTGCATTTTCGGGCCCTAGGCTATTTTTAATTGAAGACACTTCTGGAAGGTTTGCAACGACTGATAACATAGAAATTAGCGCTGCAAGTGCTCGTTACATTCATTTAACAAGTTGTTTCAATTCATAAACATATTACTTTATTCTGAATTCCCTCGGTATCAGGAGCAAAAACCAATGAAAAAGGCAGCGGTGAAGTTATCTGGCCACACTCACATTACATATTTATTGAGTAGCTCATTGGCCTGGTGTAATCTGAAAAATGGATTTGGACGTTTTGTTCCACACATTATAAGTAACAATAACCAATTTTCAACGCCATGAAAAGAAAATGCTCATGGTCGTTCACTTCAGTTTTTCGCGCTTATTCTAATATAGAGATCGTTTGTTGCCGGCATAGAAAAAAATTTTCGCTGAACCAAAAAAAATGCAAATATAGTTGTTAACAGATATGCTGGAAATTGTCCTTGATCCCAAAATGTTGGAAACCCGGCAATTGAGGGCCGTAGGCTTAAGCCTTTTCAGCCTAAAGTAGTAAATCCGCGCCTGGTGTGTTTATTTGAATTGAGACCATTATCGAATACTGGTTGACCACAGCGGCCACTTTTTTGACCAAATTTTGTAATTCCATAACTAGCCAGTAACTAGAGCTAGAGAGGTGTTCAAACCATCTGCGGATTCTGCAAGACATCTAGTTTCGACTGAAAAAAAATTTCAGTTTTGGGTTTGGGGTTCTCTTGAGGGGCGCCACAAGTATGGGGGGGTTGGCCTACTTTACCCTGCCTTAGGTGCCAATCCAATAAGCCAATTTTTTCGCTCATGCTGGTTTTGGAAACTAGACCATCATCCAAGTCTTTATTGCCCTTGATTGGCTTTCTAGCATATCTGCAACCAAAGTTATGGATCATAAACCAAAAAGTGGTAAACATTGTACACCCACAAAATAAGGAGAAAAGCACCCGAGCCAGAGATGGCTATAACTCGCTGTCAAAATGAGCCAGAGAGCTGTCCAAACCCTCTAAAAACTCGTGAAGACTTGTAGATTAGCCTGCAAAAAATTTTTAGCTGGAGATCTCGTTTTTTTGTTGATGTTTGCATAATGAGAGGATGTTTATGCATATTTGTTTACCTTTGGATGAAGTCATCAGCCCCTGGGGGTCGAACAATCAAGCCGATTTTGTATATCAAAGTTTTTTTGCACTCTAGGCTGTAATATGAATCTTCAGAGCCCTTGATCGATTTCCTATCATTTCTGGTTCAAAAGTTATGGCAAAAAAAGCATAAATTTATTAGGTAGATTTCCTGAAATCGCTCAGCCATATCCTCAATGATATGGGGTTTTCTGGCCATACCTTTGGCCCCAGAAACGCTAGGAATCCATCAAGGGCTTTAAAGATTCATATTCCAGCTTAGAATACAACCAAATTTTGAGCTACAATTTCGGCCCATTGTCCGGGTGATGACGTCATAAAAGAGCAATAAAAAAAATGCAAAACCTACCCTTTTTCCAACGCCACCCGCCGAAAAGCCCGAATCCAAATCTCAAAAAGGTTTTATTGCAGTGCAAACTACAAGACTTCAAGAGTCCTTCGATGCTTCGAATAGTTCGCTGGCATGTTCTAGCAGCGAGTTATCCCAAATCAAATTGACGCCGGTGGAAGACTCAATGCATTTTCTGCGATTTTCTGATTTTGGTGCAAAATGTTTTTTTTTTGGCCATAACTTTGGTTCCAGACATACTAGAAGGTCAATCAAGGGCTCTATAGACGCGGTACATCATCTAGTTTCCAAACAAATTTTGAACCGAAATTTTTGTTCGTTGGATTGGCATCCAGGGCCAGTCAAAATTGGTCAAAATTTTAAAAACACCTCATATCGTGACGTCCCCCCAAGAGAACCCCTAACAAAAATGAAAGAATTTTTTTTTTAATCGAAGCTAGAAGACTTGCCGAATCCTTAGAGAATTTGAACAGCTCTCTAACTGAATTGGCTGGCGAGTTATGGCGTTGCAAACGTGGGTAAAAATGTTCTAAATTTGGCCGGGAGGGGCTTTATACTGTTGTTCCCCTTCTCAATTTTCTTCTGCAAGGCAAACATCAACATTTGGACGACTTTTTTGTTGCTCAAGACGTTTTTCATAACGCTGGCAATATCCTCCCTTGATGATGTCTCTCACTAATTATAGGAATACATTTGTTATTGAACTGGGAAATTTGGTGCAATCTTGAACTGCGGCGGAATCTAAAATCCCACAAAAGTTTAATCCCAATGCCTTCTTCTTCTGATTGAAATTTGTATTTTAATTTGTATGCACAGGGAAACACCGAAATTAAAAAATCAGTCCCAACCCTTATTTCAAAAGTTGCGTCAATTGGCATTAGAGACAATAACATAATATATATAACCCCAAGAATGACCTTATATGAGGATGTGAAACCGATTGCACACGTTCTGCTTCATCGGATATGCGTAGTTTCTCACCTGATATGCGCGTGTAAACACTGTAATATAGAGTTATCTTCATATGATTGAACACACTGGAGTTACTGTCCTGATGAATATATCACTTCAAAAACCAGACTTATTTTCATGATCAAACCTAGACATCCGGGTCGACTAAAAAAGCATATCTTGATGGAAAAAACCCGCAGTGGTAGCCCTGGTCAAATGCAGAAAAACGCCTGCTACTGTAACTTGAAGTGAACGTTTGAAGATTTGTTGCCATGTTATTGTTACGCAATAAAGATCAACACTGGAACAACCAGCTAGCAAGTTTCATCTAGCAATCTGCTAGCAAGTTCTGCGCAACTTGCCTCCACACAGGCAAGGGAGCGAGGACAAGCGAACTGCAATCTCATCATTGTATGACACCAGAACAGTTAACCTGGCTCTTATGTAGAAATATCATGTACCGGCACACGAACTGTCATTTGCGACAATTAAATGATTCAATCGTATATTTACTAGATCACGAAACAGTTAATAGGTGTTACTATTGTGAAGCTCCCATCGCAAAACTTAAGTCAAGTAGAAGTCTCAAGTTGCTTTTTCGTGATATTTCGTTGAGAACATTTTTTCTAAACGGTGTACGTTTTGATCTGCGAGAGAGTGTTGACATATGTTTCCTCAATACATGTGTGAATGGACGCTTTGTGCAGTGAAGATGGTCAGAGAGTCTATGACAAAAAAGATGGTTGTGTATAGTGTGACACTGTCACGGTAGCAAAAATATCGATTTTGGTGATAAACTTTCCGTTTGATCAAATTAACCACATACGAACCACCGTGCATAGTCACCCCCAATTGTCTCTGGAATATAGGCTGCCAAATCGTATCAGGTTTTTTTTTTTTGACCTGCGCTTTTGCAAAGTTGAAACAAGGGCATGTGAAACGCTGCGTAGTAGCACTAAGCGTTTAGGGGGCCTTGCGGTCACGACTTTGCCCGGGGCCTCGCGTTCATTTAATCCGGCCCTGGCCATACCAAATTTGTGCAACAGGACCGAAGACGTTCGACACTGGTGCGGAGGCGGTTAAGGCGGACCCAGGCTGTTCTTACAAGGCCGATTCCGGGGGCAGGTGCCGATGTCGGGGATGAAAGTACGGAGTCTCGCAGTGCTGTCCAATCACTCCGCATTCCATTCGTGATCCGACCAGAGCTCCGCATTTCTGTTGTTGTCGTCAGATGAACTTATGAGTTGTGCTGCGGTTACAAATGGGTGTCTCGATTTGAGACGCCGTGCATTCTCACTCGTTAGACTGGTGGACCCTGAGGGTGTAGATGTCAAGGCTTCATGGCATGGCGTGCTAAAGACAGCGTGGCTCCAATGCGACGAAGCACACCAGGTTGGATATCTGCGAGGATTGATGATAGGAAGGTTAAACGTTGGTGTAGGACGCATGCATCCAGTCACAATTTGCAAGGCGTCGTTGATGGCAGCATCAATTTGGAGAGCGTAAGTACTGCAGCACCAAATTTTTTGACATTGAAGCTACTATGCATTATTGTCGCGAAAAGTGTTCGAAGTGTTTATGCATAACCATGGTTTGCCAAGTCTTTTCTCCAGCATTCTTGCATCGTGCAGATTGGCAGTGATGAAATGTTTCGAAAACACATGAGTATATGACCAGTGCAGCAGTTTCATAGTGAATTTTAATGCTATTGCAAACCGATACACCTTGTTCGATATGCATCAATCAGAAAAAGCAGGTGTTAATTGAAATGGATGTCTATGTATATGCTTGTCAAAATTTTGTATGACCGTATATTTTAAATAGTTTTTCAACTCTTTTTATGCATCCTTCCCTTTCACTACAAATGAAAAATAATGAAAACGATACAAACGATGCAAAGCTTGCTGGTCCTTAATCGAGAACCAGNTTTGAAGCTTTCNAGTAATTTTAAAACAACGCAGCTTTACGTTCCCTAAAGCCTCGTGTCTTGTAAAGCTGCTGACTTCCTGTCGTATGTTATCAGATACAGAACCCAAATACGGTAGCTGTAATGAAATATATTTGGGTGAAGGAGAGGGTTCAGCCGGTGCATCACGTTGTTGCGAGACACCGTATGTTCTGTTTACGAATTGTTGAATGCAACTGTCCAAAAACTGTTGGGGTAACCGTTGCGAGATAACTTTCGCTTAGTATTCATAAATTCCGTGTGCACCAGTTGGTAGGAACTGGCAATGTAAATAAGCGCCGCGGAGTAGAGAGTTGAAAAGGTTTTCGTTTCCTGTGAATGGAATTGATATTGGTAAAGAGCTTGTTGAGAGAAACTTGGTTAGGAAATAGTGACCAACAACAACCTACAGGATGATCACTAGAGTTCAATTTGCAATGCACTGATGATGTTAACAGGAGTTATCGATAGGTTTGCCATATGTCGTTTGTATCGTTTTCATTGGCCATAATTTTCATTAAGGCTATTCAGCATTTTCGCTTTTCGTGTAATGATATATGAGTTTTCGTAACTGATTGCCACTGCCATTCACTATAGATTTAACAGCACATTGAACCGAACACTACCTGTCCTGAGGAAGACACGCAGCACTTTGCAGCACAGCAATAAGCGAAGTGGATGATGACAATGACAAATAGAAGAAATGCNATGATACAGAGCATTGTGTGTATCCCCGTCAGTGCATTCTGAAAATACATAAAAACAAGGACTTCAATCGTATGCCCCAAACATGNTTAATGATTTATAACGATTGAATTTTTCTCCAACATTTTATCAAATCTTACACAAGTTATTCAAGGCAATAACTGCGATTTGCAAAAATTAACTATAAAATATTGTTGAGCATTACCTGGGTAATTTGCAGAGTTGTCCATGTGACATGTTTATCAGTCCAATCCCATAGCAATTTATGCCTGTACCATCCCATGGGATTCCCATTACATTATTACAATATTAATATGGAATACAATTCGATTAAAATTATTAAATTTATGAAAGTTTACGTTTAGTATCTACTAAATAGGACTACATGTACAAAGAGACATGCAAAACGACAAAGTTTATTGACTTTAAAATTCAGAAGTATAATCTAAGTATGACAATTCAGTAACATTGTGACACTCTCATTCTATTTCTGACTCTCATGGGAAATACAAATGTGTGCTGTCCTATCCCATTCCATGGGACGTTTCCCATGGGATTCCCATAGGAATGACATTCCCATGGACAAGCCTGGTAATTTGCCCACCATTCAAACATACTTCAAAAACATTTTGAATGAATGTTCTGACGTTCCAAGCAGTCACAGACGCAGTTGTTGAGTTAAACGTGTGTAAATATTGTTGTTCAAATAAAGCCTGGAAATCACCTGCCCCACGCTCCCTGCGAATCCTGCAGTTAAACCTTCGATAATGACCATAGCTCCGGCAGCTTCCCCAGCGAAAGTTGTCATAACCAATGCAGAAGTGATCTGAATAAAAACATTCAGTTACATGATTCACAGTATCAGCAAGAAAAGCAACCTATTTGAAGCTTTCGAGTACTTTTAAAACAACGCGGCTATACTTTCGCTACAGCCTGGTGTCTCATAAAGCTGCTGACTTCTCGTGTCTTACAAAGCAAATTGCTCTCTTGGAACGCCAATTAATTTCTTGACATAAAAAAAAATTCGTAAAAAAAATTTGATCTACTCATCAGCTTCCAAAAGAAATATCGGAGTGGTTTAACACAATAAACAAAAATTTTCTCTCCCTTGCTTATGTCATTCTCTAAAGGGGTCTTTGAACTTTTTTGTCCGAGGGCCACATAAGCCTTCACACAACATTTCGAGGGCCGGACATCTTACGTAATGTGATGTTTCGGGATCTGCCACATTCTACCAAATCAACGCATATTTCGTTAATACCTTAATTATTCCATTGTAAGCCGCCCTTAATTGTAAGCCACACGAAATGGTGTTCAAAAATGAATGTAAGCCACCCTTGATTGTAANCCGCACTTCACCATAGGTTACCCAAACCTCTGAGATACTTTCGTGCATAGCATGTTTCGTGTTTGATTAGTAACCCGGGCAATCGTGCTTCACTATTACAACTCCCTTCTGTTCATCATAATCCTTCCTGTGACGGATGTAAACATGATGCTGAAGAGAGGAAAGACGATGCGAAAAGAGGGTTTGGTCAACAAAACGTAGCCAAGGTAAGACTGGGCGTCATCTAGACATTTTGATAAGCTAAGGAAAAATGTAAGCCGCCTTTGAACGTAAGCAGCACAAAGTGATGAACAACAAACTTTACTAGCCGCAGCTTACCATCGAATAAATACGGTATATAACTATTTTTTCATTTTTGACAAAATGTTTTCACGGGTCAGATGAAATGGCTTCGCAGGCAGGATTTGGTCTGCGGACCGTAGTTTGGAGACCCTGCTCTAAATGAAAACAACTCCATCTGAAATGAAAACGAAATACGAATCCCTAATCTGAATGTTGTTTATTTACTTAGGCGTGGCAGGCATATCTGATTGCGAACAAGCTCCAAATCGCGTTGTAATTTGCCGTTTTCGTTTCAGTCGGTTAATTGAACCCACAGACCTTCACTGCATCACCAAACGTATATAGGTAAATATGAAATTAAACGTGTTTTTTCCTCACTGTAAAGCAGGGTTTCTGAAAACGCAAACAATTTTGAGTAGCAGGTGTAATTTGCTAAAAACGTTTCAAACTTTCTATTGACGTTGAAGAAAAATTTATAGAATTGTCGTCACTGACTAGAAACAACACTGTAGAAACGTCCATGCCCTGTAAAAACTCACCAAACGAATGCACTTTTTGGAAACCGTCAATTAATTTGAAAAAAATAATATTTCACTAACAATGCTTAGTCTGTGATCGTAATTTTGTTGTTTAAACGTTACCAAAAAATCACTCTACGTTGTAGTATGATCGTCAAAATGACACAGCCTCGCTCCTTTTTTGCGTTTGACAGACATTTAAAATTTCCGGGGAACTGTTAGTTGAACTGTAATAATAAATATGCTTGCTTCAAAAGCTTTTATGTGCATTTAGGTAAAATACTTTGATCAAGAAAAACGTTTTATATCCAATGTTTATCTACATGTTTTGAAGATGATGTTAAGATACTTCAGACAAAACGAAATAGGGAAAACGTGTGTGTTTTTCTAAAAGATGATTTGCAGCTTGCTCTACCGAATGAGTGAAAACAATTGTTTTGTCAATCGAAGTTATGGTGATGCAGTGACGTTTTCGGTTTCATTCAGCACCATCTTCACTTCTACACCTTTTCAGAAGTCTTGCAAGCAAAAAAAAATCTTAACGTACCGGACATTTTTCAGGTCTTCTTGCTGACCATACTCCAAGCGATCCTGTTACTATTACCTGCATAAGGAGCAAAAAATTATTACCGTGAATACTGCCGTTGTACACAGCATCATAAAGGCAGAAATAGATTTCAAACCCCCATGCGAAGAACGCCACCGATTTTATCAAATTTTGTGTAATTTCTGTTCTGGAAACTGTGACCCCGATCGTCTTTCAAAGCAAATTAAAACAATCCTGTTACCACCGGCTATTTGAAGGAATCTGAAAGTGATACGAATTAATGAAAAACTTTGCCCCAGCGAAAATAACTGAATTTTAAACATACTTGCCAAACGGTACACGTATACTCACCAGTAGTCCACACCAAATACCGGCAGAAGCCATGGACAGAGGATGAATTCTTCTTTCATAATCGGATGTAAGCGAAACGGCCGTGATTCCGAAAATCATGGATAAAGCTCCCAAAACGATCTCAGCAATCTGGAATGTAGTTTGCGACGTAATGTATGAATACAGCAAACGCTTGCCTGAGAATTCAAACGATTGAAGCTACAGGACTTTGCGACTTGACGTATGGAGAAATGCACTTTGTGCACAAAACGTTAAAACGTCTTAAAAGATTGGTTCAAGTTTGCAAACTTTTCAAGTTCAAAACACAGGAATCATCTGTCGAAAGACTAAGAAAAAGAGGTCAGATGTTTCTCAAAGTATTTTATTGTAAGAAGGCAGCTTTTCAAACAATTGTATTTTTTGCTTCTTCGTTTTAAGGGCAACTTTGCATTTATTTTTATCGTACTGGTCAAAGAGCAAATAATAAGCAAATGCACTTTGCGCTTTGTTGATGGCTCCACACGCTTTCCTCCAGTGTCAGATGTATAACTAACAGATCTCTTACAATAACCAAAATTCAGCAAACTGCATAATATCTTTCTTAAAGGATTGAACTTAGGATGATGAATTTCCCATCACCCTTTTTAGCATGATGGATAGCAATTCGTCTTGCGTGAATAGAACGTTTTGTTTTTGCAAGCAAATGACGCAAATGCGCATTGCTCATTGGCTTGAATAAAAGGAAAAATTTTGATTTTATTTTTCCGTTTTTGGTTGTTTTGTGGGACTATTAAATGCCATGTTCGAGCCAAGTTACTTGAGATGCTCACATCAGTAACGTATTTGAAGGTTTCTAAGCGCTTCCCACACAAGCTCATAGCACGCTGGAAACGTCGTGTAGTGCAAATTACGAAGGAAACCCAACGCACCCCACGTTTTGAAGACATGGTGGAGTTAGTGGAGGCTAAGGACAACATTGCACATTCTCCACTCAACAAAATGATGGAAGAGCAGCGCGGCAGTGGTAAGTCCATTATTAAGGGTGATCATTGCAAGGCACCGAGCCACGCTGTTATAAAGGATGAAGCAACCGAATCTTCCGAGCGTCAAACGAGTAAGTGTTGGTGTTGCTCAAACCCGCACGCCCTGGAAGACTGTTGAACTTTTAAATCGTGGGTATGTACTGTAAGGATAGACGTAAGATTTCGCGTAAATTTCGGCTGTGTGACAATTGCTTAAGACGTGGACATATGGCTTATCAATGTTGGCACCCAGCTGCCTGTAAAGAAGCTAACTATTCAGGAAAGCACTGTTCCGTGCTTCACCCGCCAGAAAAGCGCTAATCGTAGCCATCCACAGGCGCACATGAGTCAACGGAATCTCGCAAGAAGCCTGATGAAGTTGTGGACATCTCCAGCGAACTATGCAGTGCCACGCAAAACCCTCCAGGGGTATCAATATGGTTCTTATCGATGAAGGTTCGAACGAACGGTAAAGAAATTGTAGCAAACACATTTGTTGACTCTTCGTCGCAAGTTACTCTTTGGTCCCGCAGTTTGGTAGAGCGTCTAGATGTAGATCAGGGGTTCCCAACCTGGGGTACATGTACCCCTGGTGGTGCATTTGCCTATCCGAAGGGGTACACTTAAGGTTGGCAATAGAAGGTAAGAGTATATTTAAATGTTGTTTATTTTCAAATATTTATACATATATCACTTAATATTATTTAAAAATTTCATATGTTTATTGTTAAATATATCTGTGATAAATCATGAGAAAATATTTTTTCATAAAAGGTTTTAGGGGGACATGTTCATCTGTGAAAATTCTGAATGGATGCATCCTTATCTGTTGAAATGCTGTAGGGGAACATGTTCATTTGTCAGATTGCTGAAGGGGTACATGGTTAGAAAAAGGTTGGGATATGGATATCCCTGATGGATATGGATCAGAAAAAAACACTCAACCTGAACACTATCAACGGTGACGGTAAAAGTAAACCTTCAAGGCAGGTATTATATCATCATTGGATGGTTCTGCCTCAATAGAACTGCCTTAAGTCTATGCCATCGATGAAGTACGAACGGCTTCTATGCCTCGTGACCAATTCCAGCGATATGCTCATTTGCGATATTTGAATCTTCCCAGTGCAGACGAAGAAGTTTCGCTTCTTGTTGAAGCGAACGCGCCAAAAGCGTTTTGCAGACATCCGCGAAGGGAAATGGAAGCAACCTATTGCAGCGAAGCTGCCACTCGCATGGTCTTTGTTTAAGCCAACTGCAGGGAACTCATGAAACTCTTTGCAGGTGGACCTCGTTCAAACCCACACGTTGCAGCAGCAGTTGGAAGATATGTGGAAGGCCGACGTCAAGGATACCAATCGTCAAGATGGTCCGAAAATGTCGAGGAAAAACAGGTATACCTTTGATTTAATGGAAGGTTGTGTGAAGTTCAACGACGGTCATTACGAGTTGCAGCTGCAGTGGCGTCCCTACGCACCGTGTTTACCACAGCACCGTGAATTGGCTCTGCGGCGTTGAACTTCGTTGAAGAGGGATTTTCAACGCGACTATGCCATTCGCGAAGGTTATGTCAACCCTGTTCAGAGCTACATTGAAAAGGGCTATTGCAGGCAACATCCTACAGATGAAGCATCCGCAAATACTACGTGGTACTTGCCACACCATGCCGCGATCAATCCACGTGAACCGAGTAAAGTCAGAGTTGTATTTTACCGCCCCGGGAAATGGCAAGGTTTATCCCACAGTGACGCACTGATACATGGTCCCGACCTTGCGAACTCACTTGTTGGTGTGCTAACAAGATTTAGGATGCATCCTGTTACAGTGGTGGCGGACGTACAAGAGATGCTTCATCAAGTGCGAAGGCAACAACGTGACTGCGATGCGCTACGGTTTGTATGGTGGCCAAATGGTGACATCATGAAAGAGCCTGTTCACTACCAAATGGTAGTGCATTTGTTTGGTACTACTCTTTCACGCAGTATCACTAACGTTTGTCTTAAAGTGGTCACGAAAGGCTACTGTCGTGAATTCGATCCAGATGCAGCATCCATTGGGCTCAACGACTTCTACGTGGAGGATCGCCTGGTTTCGTTTCGTGATGACGAAACAGCTAAGAAGTTCGTACCGCAGATAATTTCTGTACTTGTGAAGTGTGGATTCAAACTGACGACTTGGCTTAGAAACAGCCAAAATGTTTTGCCAACTACTCTAGAAGCCGAAAAGTGAAGGCCTATAGAGTTAGAGTTGAATTCCGGTACAGAACTGTGTGAACGTGCACTCGGTGTGCATTGGAACGAAGACAGAGACGCCTTTGGATTTAGTGTTGAGGAGAACGGTAATGTCACGAAGGACTGTACTATCAACATATGATATGTGGTATTTATGTATTGGGGCGAGGGACCGCAAGGTCATCGAATCAAGCCCCTAATAACGCAATAGACACAAAACAAAAGGCACATAAACAAGAGTAAACAAACGTAAA
>JGI24159J19872_10001293_pt1 | contig 27047 bp, 12 predicted proteins | sample Ectturendosymbi4_FD_19872 | JGI IMG/M metagenome (IMG submission 19872)
CCTCGTTCTTTCTGTAAGATTCATTGTTCCCTCAGTTGTGCAGTGTTACCTTGTGCATTGGTTAAATATCTTGTCAATCGCATGGCCTATGATGAGAAAAAAATGATGCTCGTAATTTGTATTTCACTTGTAAATTTGATCTTGCACTATTAATTATGCAATTTATATAGTATGTCGTGTTTCAGGGCCAGATATTGTAGCAAAAGATGATTGCAGATTGCATTTTTTTGTTTCAGAAAAAAATTAGTTGACTCTGACTCGAAGGGTTTGTGACTCGACTCAACTTATGACCCGCCAAATATATCTGGGCTACATCACCGATAAAAACTGAAAGTTTTTTCTCTTTCTTCAGCTCCGGTGTCAAGCGAAATTTCTGACTTCACACCGTGTGCGCATTCACTGTGTCATACTCTACGGGTTTAGGTAAGTGCGTCGGGTTAGGGTTGGGTTTAGAAAAAGAAATAAAATCAAGATCTAACGCTAAGTCCAATATTTTTCCGTGGTTATAGTCATTTCCGTCCTGCAGCTTGTTGTGGTTATCTGACATGGCATCTAATCAGAGAGTTTTAATTTGCTCAACACACATCAAAAAAGTAATTGCCAAACTTTATTCCTTCACTTTGAGAAGTAAAATAACTGACAAACAACAATAGGTCGGAAATTTCGCTTGATAACTGGTCTGTGTTGTTATCATCACTCTGACTCCCGGTCCTGTTCCAGCCAAAATCGTAGAATCCGGCTCCGTGAAACACCTTTGCCACAAGGTTGAAACAAAAAGCAGCTAAATCTACTCGCAACGTGTTTTACTAGCAAATCGATTTCGCGTTAATTAAGGATCTTCAGTCCTGTAGAATTGCCAAGGATTCATTTAATACAACAGCTTGAAATAAAATGTACTTGCTATAACACTGAATACAACAATGAATTGAAATGCTGAATACAATACATTGCAGAATCTGATACTTACTGCATAGACATCGTAGCTCAGTTATACTCTACGCCAGTGCTTGCCAACCTTTTTTCGGTTTCGTTCACCCCTGCAATCGATTGCTGCATTTCCATTCACCATCTTATTGTCAATGTATGGCCGATGTGAAAATATTCATAGCACAGTGGACGGGTGATTTTGAGAGTGTGTGGAATAATATGTAACATTCCATTCCACACACTCTACACTCACTGTTCATTGTGAAACAAATGTACTTGCTCTTCTTTTTTATGAAAGTTTATCCACAACATGCTTCCTGCCATGCAGCAAATTCACTGCGATCTTCAAGCATGCTGGTTTCATTAGAGAATTAACTTCGAAAAATGTTCTATTTTCGCTTCATCAACACATGTGCTATTTTAGAAGGTAGTGTTAGTGTCTATTTTACCGATGATATTCTGGCGGCAACAGATCCGCTGGAGCTTCTGTGCCACCTGTCTGGCGCAATTCTAATGAAAAGGTCAGTTTGTCATGGAATCGGCGTGCTGCTCTTAGTGTAGTGGTTATGCTTCACGTCTAGTAAAGTATCAGTATGCCATTGGTTTTTGGTTCGAATCTCTCCTTGACGACTTTTCTTTTTTTTATGTTTTGATAAACTTTTCCCTTAGGTGTTAGCTTTAGGGTTCAGTTAGGGGTTAGGTATTATTGTTAGCATTAGAGTTTAGGGTTGGTGTTAGGTGTTAGGGGTTAGCGTTAGGGTTAGGGATTAGTATTAAGGGGTTATCATTAGGGTTATGGGTTAGCATTACAGTTTAGGGTTAGCGTTTGGGTTAGGGGTTACTGTTAGGGTTAGGGTTAGCATTTGGTTAAGGTTAGGGTTTGGAGTTAGAGTTAGGCTTAAACTTTATAGCTATTTTTTGTTTTTACTTTGTTTCTGCCAAGCTTCGGACTGGCGGTACAATAGCTCTAGCCAAGCTGTTGCCGTCGGCATTTTTGCGACAAAATAGACACTGCCTTAGTTAGAAGAAAGGAGAAGAGATTTTTTATTAGCAGTCATTTATGGTGCCCTGTAAAAGATAGAAATCTGTCAGTAGGGGATCTTGGTTGCAGATATAAATGACGTAACTGGAGTTGCAAAAAACGATATTTTACGATGATTAATGACACCAAAAAGAGATTCCCTGTAAAAGGCGAAGCTCCGTAAACAGTGGAGCTTCGATGCGGACGTTTGATGACACAACCAGAGTCGCTAAAAAAACGATATTTTGCTTTGAGCAATGATAGCTAAACGGTTGTAAAAATAATTTTACTGCAAAAGGTTTTCACACTACGGTAAAAGATGTCTATTCTGAAGTTTGATCATTTTTGGTTATTTGAGTTTCACAACGGTTCGGGGACAAAAAAATAGGTTTCAACAGTTGTGAATGTATAAAATTTTTAAACATCGCAAACATCCATGCATTAGATGTTTGGGGAAAAGCAGATTTATTTGCAATAATAAAATATTTTTCCTTTGCTTTATTCCGTTTATTCCTTTTGCAACGCAACTTTTTTCCACTCCAGTTACATCATTAAACATCCGCAACCAAGCTCCGCCTTTTACAAGGCACCTCAAAAGTTAGTAAAATATTATTTGTTACTAGCTTATGCGTATTTTCAGCCACTATCTCTCTTGCAACAAGATTATTTCATTCTTCTTGAATAGCAAGTTCCAGTGGGACCAAAATTTAAATTTAAATAGTTGTAAAAATATAAAAAATTAAAGCATCGTAACTTTTTAGCATTATGTGTTTGGGGGAAAAGTATGTTAAATTGCAATGACAAATATTTTTCTCTATTGTATTTTTACCTTTAATCATTGTGCAACGAGGTATTTTACCATTCCGGTTACGTTATCATACATCCGTCAATGATATCCGCGCTGATGGACATCCATTCTTTACATTGTACCTCATTTAAGACTGATGAATAGGGGGAATTTTGTTGTTTGCACAAATAGTTGGGCTGTTTTTTGAAAAGTTGCAGGAACAAGTATGTCATGTTTTTTTGCAAATGACTCTGCCGTTTTGAAGGAGCCAAAAACTGGTTGCTGTACTTAAAATCGCAAAACATGCATTGAGCAAGCATGGCTTAATTTTTCACATTTGAGAAGAAAAAATCCACACTTAATATAATTATCATCACATTTTTGTTTTTTAATTTTTTAAGGGAATTTATTCTCGACACTAACTTCCGTTCCTTTGACATGTTTTTTTTCAGATGGAACTGGTGTATCCTGATTAATTTAATCTGTAGATTAATGTTTATTTTAATAAAAAAGTGTTTTGTGTGCAAATTTCTTAGACATTCTACAGGTATTACCTGAGATATAAATGCATATTAAATGTTGGAATCAATATCACACTGGTAACAAGCAAAGATAAATAAATAGACTTATCCTATACTTCAGTTGTTACGACTTGCACTTTGAGTGATGGGATTTAAGGAAACACAATTCCCCAGGCCCTGAATTATTAGGGGATGCCAAAAAGCCCTAACAATGTCACAAGTACTCTCTTCAATATTGTAGGCCGGCATTTACTCCCAAAAGACCTTAGGTTCAAACATAGGGATGCTATAGTTGTTTCTTTCCTTGGTGCCATCTAACCTCAGTGCGCCCCTGCTATTGTGTCTTAGACACAGTTAACTGTATCATATAGTATGGTTTTTCTAAAGTGATAAGTTGCTGACTGCTGTAGATATAAAGTTAAAATGCTTGAAGTTCACCATATCATTCACAATTTCTGATATGTTTTGGTTAAAATATTAGATAAATGCACATCACCCGATGATACAAAAATTTGGAACATACATTTCATTCGCCCCTCTTCTTCCATTAACACTTGTAAAAATTCTATTCATGCTGAGGTGAACCATTCACCCGGTTAAGAAGCACTGGCCTAATTTTCAAGAATCATTTCATTAAATACTGGAATATTATAAGGTTGTGTCTATTTTACTGGCGATATTCTGGCGGAAATGGATCGGCTGGAGTTATTGTGCCGGCAGTCAAAGATTCGGTAGTGTGGCATGACGCAATACAAAGAAAAAGGTCACTTTGTCAACAAAAGGCTGTCCTGCTCGTGGTGTAATGGTTAGGTGTTACGGCTGCTATACTAAATGGTTTTTGATTCGACTCTCACCTTGCCGACTTTCGTTTTTTGTTTCTTTGCTTTTTTTCAACCTCCGCTTAGGTGTTAAGTTTAGGGGTTCGTGTTGTTAGGTTAGGGTTAGCTTAGTGCTAGGGTTAGGTTAGTGTTAGCTTAGCATTAGGTTAGCTTAGTGTTAGGGATAGGTTAGGATTAGGGTTAGAGCTACGGTTAAGGTTAGGTTGTAGGTTTATCGTTGAGTTACATTTACTTCCTTTCTACCATGCCTTTTGCTGCTGCCATCTTGGCGGCAAAATAGACACTGCCAAATTATAATTATAACATCCTTTGACCACTCATGACATCAATAGAATGACATATGAATGATTTATCTGATTCTCCAAGACGGAGATCTACAGCACATGAAACTTTAAATTTTAATAGCCGACACTCCTTATCAAAAATGTTTTTTCATAGAAAGCATAACCAAGTGCATTCTTTGTCCTTCTGACTCTAAATTATATGTTCATTTAAACAAATAGTTTTCCAAACTATGTTTCAAATCTGATACTTCATTCTAAATTCTAACTAAATCAGAAAGCAGCTCAAACTTAAAAGTGGTTTTCTGTTTGCTGCAAAGCCATTAAAGAGCCTTCAAACCGTTTTAGACATGTGTGTGTGTGGATCAAGAAATGGTTATGGCAACCCAAAAAAGATTTATTTTTTGTCAGGTTTTTATTTTTCTGTTTGTCCTGAACCTTTAATCCATGGCACTCTAATGTTATGGGAATTTGTGACCTCGACATTAGGACCTCTGCACAATTTGAGTGCCATCTAACCTCAGCCCTGCTATTGCATCCTAGACTAAGTTAACCGTACCATATAGTACGGTTTTTCTAAAGTGATAAGTTGCTGACTGCTTTAGACGTAAAGTTAAATGCTCATTAATCCTGCAACGTATACATCAGACCATGGCAGCATGTCTTACAAGTCAGCACAACATTTAATTGTGAAACTTTTATCAATCTTAGCATAACACAATCTAATTTACATGGTGCCATGGTACATAACACAAGCTTATTTACGTGGTACCTGACTACATAACCTTTGTTTTTTCAGTGTCCCAGCATTCGCTATCCTGAAGAGCATCTGGCACAATGCGCTCATTACTGCCCAATAAAATCGATTTAGATCATTTAAAAAATGGGTACTGTATTCCTAATCTCAATATAAATGGCTCAAAACTAAAAACTACATGCATAAAACCAAGGCAAGTCATGCAGCCTTGAGTTCAAGATGATCTTTGAGACTGAAATTCTTTGAGAATAAGATACCTGAAAACTAGTTTTGAGACTGATGAGAACAAATCTCAGAAACTCTTTTCAACAGATATGCATTATACTCATTTTCAACAGATATGCATTATTGCAGCTTGTGTTATGTTTATATTCACTGTAATCCTGAGTTTATGTGCTTCCTCTGACCTTGCTTTAGCCTTTTCTGTGTTTTCACCCGTAAGCTTGCTTGTAGACTGTAGGACTGAAAATGCGTAGTGTTACGTGAAATCGATTCCTATAAAAAAGTTTGCCGATGTTTGTTGACACTAGATACCACTAAGGTTCAATGAAACTTTGTTGTTTATTTGTGTTAAGGTCAACATGATCTTTGCGTGAAAGAGGATATGATGAAAAATGCTATATCAGTGATGTGTTCAAGTTGTTAATAAAATGGAAATTAGTTGGCAAGTCAATATTCTAAAAACATAGCAAAGCAAAGTAAAAAAGATAGACTATCATGTGATTTTCAATACACAAACTTTCTGTGAACCTTAGTAGATGATAAGATTCTTGTACTATTAATGCCTCCAACATTTTGATGATGCACAGAATGCAGATCAATTTCATTTCATGTTTACCTTGCAATATTTATTTGGAAGTGTCTAGACAGCCAGTTCCAGCTATGCAAGGCAACTGCTAGGTAGTTAACTACCACGCAATTCAGTGCATAAATTAAACTTGTGTAATAATTGGATCAGATGCTGAGTTATTGGTTCTTAGATGTCCACATGAGGAAAGACACAAGATTTTCGTTGAGTAGAAACACCTCACATTTACTTTTCATTCTTCTTGTCCAAAGACCAATTTTTTCTTTAACTCCCTCAATTTCATTAGCAACTAGGAAAAAATGAGCTATTTATATCTTGTGACAAGATATAAAGACTTATCATGATTATAATCATTAATTGTAGTTTGCAAACGCTTCTGTGTACGTTATTTTAATGCAAAAAAATTTTGTCATTAAATTTTAATAAGTTCGCTTAACTGGATGTAGATCAGATAATACAGTCATTAAACTGTATGTAATAAAAAATTGTAGTGCAGGTAAATATGGTCATGATCAGTGGCTCTTAATTCTAGCTACTGTACTCATATCCATAAGGGCTGCGAAGCATGTTGAAACACATTAAAATTAACCAAGCTACAGCAAATGCTTACTGTAGAGCTAAATGAAAATTGATCACTGTACACTGTATGTCAACTTTTTTTAATGCAATTTATCTGTGAACTGAAATTTTTTTGATGTTATGGTCATACAAAGTTATTTAAACTATTTTTGTGAAGATAGCTGGGATATTATTTTCAATGCCGAAGTATGTTTTTGACTGTCTGCAGTAATTTGTTGTTGGTAGATTTTTGATACCTTCCATTTTAAAATAAATATGTGCATTTGCTCTTTTGAAGACTTGTTGAAAACTTCACCATGATGATGCAATCAGAAGATGCAAGATATTTGAAACGGTAACCTCTTTTTGTCTTTTGTCTAGTGCCTGATGCATTTATTTGCAACTGATTTGTGGTTGAGAAATTACTGTATCCAGTTTGGTGCTTGTGGATTTAGAGGTAAACTGCTTGCAGAATGACCTTAACCAAGTAGAAGGGATTCTAAAAAAATCATTATCATTATACAACAACTTTTTTGAAATGGTATCAAATGTTAACAGAATATATAGAAAAAATTTAAGATGTTATTATTTTTGCCTATGTCTTTTCGACTATTGAAATAGTATTAACTTTGAATATAAAAAAAGCACTGTATGTTAGGGAATGCTTGACCACAGTCGAACAAGACTGTACAGTATGCATATGTAAGAAAATTCCATAAAAAAGCACAGCCATGTTGCAGATTTAGAAATGATAGAAAAAGTTTAGAGTGGAAGGCTGTTGCTATGTTAATAAGGGGTCTGAACATTCAATGACGGATTTATGCAGAGGCCATGGCCTAGGGCTCCACACAACTCTTTCCTATGATGACTCAATATTAACTAAAAATTTGCAAAATTGCGCATAGGCATAACTTCACAATTTACCTTGAAACGGGAAGAAATGCAAATGTCTACTGTAGACGCTTATCAGTACAGTAACAACCCGACAGTACTGTGCATCTGGGCCTGAGACAGATGCAGGCCGTCTGCATTAAAGCAGTTACAGAAAAAGAAAGGACAAGAAAAAAACAGTACTTAAGTACAATTTTTCACTGACAAGAAGCTCGCAACAACGCAAGACGACCAGACACTATAAAACTTCGATGAAAAGCAATACTGTGTTACTATTGGATTCTATATTTGATTGTTTTTAACTACATTTCCCGCAAACAGAGAATAATTGTTGAAGCTCTATGTCAGGGGTTCCAAACTTCCTTGTCCGACGGTCATACAAGCTATTACATAACAGTCCGAGCGCTGGGCATCTTATGTAATGTTATTGTATTGGAATATCTTACATTTTGCTAAATCAAGAAATTCTTTGTAAATATATTATTTTTCATTATGGACAAAATCTTTTCACGGGCTGTAGTTTGGAGACACCCGATCTAAGGCAATCATAAAACCAAAGTCGGCACAACAAAAGATATATTTTTGAGGGGGCACTACACATAAGAGGGGCACACTTTATCACTTTTCAGACAAACGGCCAAATAGGTCACACTTGCGCTGGCCCCGAAAACTAAGATAGCCTAGGGCCCAGCGCTGCCTAAATCCGCCCCTGTGGACAATCACTACTATTGAAAGAGATGGTAAAAAAAGTTTATAACATATCCAATTTTTATGAATAAATCTTGAAAACTTGTGAAATCATTTATAAAATCCATATGCATTTGAATTCCTCACTTTAATGTTTATAAATCTTGTTCTACCAACCATTAACACCTTTGGTGCCTGGATTCTTTTTATCTTTAATACCCGCATGAGCCACTTTTTTACTCTCACTTTGCCAGTCCATAACATGCTTGCCAATTGCATTAGAAAGCTGTTCAAACACTCAAAAGATGTACAAGTCTTCTAGATTGCATTGAAAAAAAATGGCGAGTTTTGCACTTCGGGTTTTTTGTGGGTGACGTCATAAGTGGGTTAGGTTTCAGGCCTTTTTGGCTCAGGTTACCTGGCCATGGGTGCCAACCGCTAAATGGAATTTTTTGACTCAAGTTTTTAGTAGAAAATAGGCTATAATCTGAGTCTACTGAGCCTTTGCTTAGCTTTCTAGCATTTCTGGTTCAATAGTTATGGCCTAAAAACAACAAATTAATTAATTGATCCCCTAATTAGATAATTATGTAATTATAGATTTTTTGTTTTTTAGGCCATAACTTTTGAAAGTAATCAACATGCACAACCCTACGCCTTCATGGCTTGTTTTTTCGCTGCAAGTCATTTTGGCTGTTTGTCACATAATAGTGTTAAAACTCATTGTAACAGTCTTGACTAGTCTATATTTTCAGATATTATGATCAAATTGACTTAATTTTTTCAGTCATTTAAAAAAAATTTGGTCTATGACCAAAGAAAAAACTTAGTTTATGGCTTATTATTCAGCTTGTTTAGCCTTTTGAGAAGTGCCATAGTAGTGATCAGGCATAAACACTCATGCCAGGAAACTCCATATGCAGTGCCTCAGTGATTATGATGTGACTTGTTATAGGACATTGTATGATTAGAAGGCTGATCTTAATGTCTTTGCATTTTCAGCATTGCAATTGTTAGATTGTTCTTATTCCTAGTTGTGTTGATAATGTGTTGGAAAATTTTTGTTATATTCTAAACCACAGTGTGCATTCTAAGCTTTTTGAAGTAGAGATAAACTGATGTATCAGCCTGGCCAATATATCGGGCCAATATCCGGGTTTCACCGATATATCGGTATTGGCCAAAATGGCCGATGTTATCAGCCTCGGTAGGTATTGACGAAACGCTGTTATATTCCTCATGCATCCACACAACTGGCGCAAGAAAGCACAACAAACCACATCAAGACCAATTATCTTGCAGCAATGCTGGTGGATGCATTTTCATAAAAATGCAGACAAGCTAAGCCATAAAGCACACGTGAGCCATTGCAGCCAAAACAAAAACAACATCATTAATCAGATTAATTAAAAACCATATGGAAATATTAAAATTGTTGCAATTTGAAAAGTTTTAGTTCATAAATCCTGATTTTTGAAGTTTTTCAAAAAAAGGTAAGGCATATAATACATTATAATTTTGATAATGAAGCAGAAAACAAGATTTTTAAATTTTGGAAATATCAGCTATCGGTCCATGAATGTTCGATAGATTAGTATCGGTATCAGCCCAAAAAAGCCACATCGGTCGATCTCTTCTTTGAAGTGCTCAAAAAAATATGTAGGTTTGTGTAGATATCCTAAGGGTAATGCACTTTTTACTGCATTGGCATTTTTGCAGTGTTTTAGTTCATTTGTAAGTCATGGTGCTAAAGTGGCAGCTTGATTTGAAAGAGTAAAGTATGCTGATTATTTTTGTTTCCACTGCAGCAAAGTAAAAGGGGGAAACATTGATGTACATCCAACTGACAAAGCAATCATCGTCAATTATGAAGTGGAAGCAACCATACTGGGTGAAATGGGTGACCCTATGCTGGGCGAAAAAAAGGAATGCCAAAAAATGTAAGTTGCTTGATTTTTGCTTTTTTGATTTTTCAGGTACAGAGCATACAACTGCTATGGTCTTGAAGTTCATCCACACGAAAAAGCAATCATTGTATTGTTCAGCTATAAAGATTATAGTTATACAAACAAGATGTATTACAGTGTCTTTGGAGAAGGAAAGCATGAGAAAATGTAAGAATTAAGCGTAGTTCAGTTTAAAAAAACTTTCCAAATAGCTACACAGTATTTTATTAGTTTGTTTGACTTGCATTGTAGTAGCCAGGACGGATTTTGTAGCAGTGCATGAGGTTTGCTATGCAGGTCAGCCAGATAGTGCTTAGCAAGACAAGAAGAAGGAATCCTAATTCTGTAAGCTTTTTGATTGTTAAAGACTATTTCATTTCTGATATGTGCTTTATCCTGTACCTTATTTGTTTGCTGTTGAAGTGTTTTATGTTACATTTGCGGTCTACCACAAGGCTTGTAATTATATTACTGTTTTGTAGCTTATTAATTATCTCATTGCGTTTGCTACGACCTTTTAGAATACGGCTGAGAAGCCTTGACTCTACCACTGACATCAGTGCACTGGCGCAGGAGGTTGTGGAACAATGTAAGCTGATACACCCAGCTAAATTACCAGAAGTGGAACAGCTCCTGTTCTATCTACAAAATAGAAAAGAAGTTGCTAAAGGTATAAAAAACTTTTACAGCGTTTCTCATTGTCTTTTTGACAAAGTTTTGAAGATGTTGGTGATCAGGGGCGTAACGAGGTTAGGTGGCGCCTGGGGCAAGAAACAAGTTTGGCACCCCCTGTTCGAACCTGAGATCTTTCGGAAGCAAATTTACTGTATTGAAGAATGTACATGTGACATTGTTGGGATTTTTCAGTGAAACCCACAATAATTAGGTGACCCCTGCAGTGATTTGGTTCCCGGGGAATTGTCCCCCCCTTGTTATGCCCCTGTTGGTGATAAATAAAAAATTAATTCCACAACCAATGAATGCAAGATATCAAGAAACCTGAAAACCCTTTAGAAGAGTCCAGCCAAAACACTCAAAGTTTTGTTATCTGGCACTGATAGCAAAACTGCTTGTTGTGAACATCAACCAGCATAATGATAAATATCTATTGGGTGCGCTGTTCCTATAGCACAACAAAGTAAAACACCACAGTGGTAACCAAAATTGTAGAATAAGACTATCAGTACAAATGCACAAACGAACTCTCAAATCAAAGTAAGGAAAAAATTAACAATGTTGAATGAATGCAGAACATTCTTGCAACATCCAAGTCATGAAAAACTAAAATAAAGACCCATATTTTTGACTTGGCCTCAGCACCAAGCAATCATTTAACACATTCAAAACAAGTCTATCTTTGTGTAACTTTTCAAATACTAAATGAGAGAGTCTTGCAAATGAAGGTCGCTAGTGTTCAATAGTTTCATTTTTATAGTTGCACTTTTGAAAGCATGCAAAATTAATTGTACAGTATAACATAACCTACTGTTTAGTACATAAAGATTGTTTTAAATGGAACATTTGGTTAGTTTTCTAAATTGATCATCCCAAATTTCCAGTATTGGTAACACCCATATGGGTATATGTTAGATATGATTGTCATTGACAAAAATAGTGCTGCCTTGCACATCGTTTTTGAACCAGCAGGAGTCCTTGTGCAGAAATTCAAAAAATGTATTTCGTGACAGGTTTAAATGATTTAATTCTGTGGTGGTCATTTTGAACTGCTTGATCATAAAAACAGCCTTGGAACAAACTGCGTGGCAGAAGCAACAAATATGCGATTTTTTGGTGACATCTCATACCTATTACCGTTGTTCCAAGTTTCGGACGTAGAGCAAAAATAATAATGAATTTTAGATCATTTCACTGTTATAACTTTTGTGGTAAAATGTTTTGCTGTTTTTCAAATTAAATCTATAGCTTCCTTGCACTGGTCTTGCCAACTGCTATCATCTGTAGTGTGTACTAGATACACAAAACGCACCTTGAACCCCAACATTTTTTACTCCTGTGCCCCCAAAAAAATTTGTTCTGGCTTTGCACTCCATACAATTTATATTCAAGAACTAGCTTCTAAACGTTTAGAAGGGAATTTTAAATTTTTGGTATGGTTTAATTAACTCTTCTGCAATAGTATGAGGTTTCTTAGACTTTGTGTTTTAGATTCAACTCTGCTTGTGTCAACTCCTGTAGATTTTTGCATCAACCTGGTTTCATTAAACGTCTAGTTATAAATAGAAGTCGTTCTTATGTAAACCAATATTACCTGTGACGTTTTTAGTTGCTTAACATATGCCTTTTCAGCTGTTTAACACACGCCATCAACATTTGATGTAAGTTGCCAATATTAATGTTATGCCATTTTCAGAAAATTGCTTTTGTTGGAGTCAACAATTTGAATATGTGTCTTTATTCTGTTGACAACACTGTGTGCTATTAGGTTGAGTTTGGGAAGAAGGCATTTAAAAAACATTTCTTTGGTGTTGTGTTCGTCTTACATCTCAGTTTGCCCAGGGCTATTTTTTTGTCGCTGAGACATTCCGGTAATTTGTCCCGTAATAGCATTAAAACTCCCTGCAATGGTATTCGCTAGCCTACCTTTTCAGACAGGGTTACCGAATATAACTCAATTTTTTTTTATCTTCTAAAAAATATTCGGTCTATGACCGAAAAACGAAACCCAGGTTTATCCTCTTTCAAATGAATCAAGAAATTGCTCAGTAGAAAATAACATCACTTAAAATTTCGTCTAAAAATCGAAGTGATTCGACATGTCAGTCCAACTCGATTGGCCATTAGCAAACGGAAGAGTTACCCCTGTAGATGTTAGTTGAAGTAGCTGACTCTAGATGACGATTATAAATATCTCTACGTAATTACGCGCCAGGGCCGGCCCTAGCAGGTGCGGGGCCCAATGCAAGACCTAGGCGCGGGGCCCCTCTGTCCAGTTGTGTTATTACATCATCATGGTCAGTCAACCGTGCTATGACCTTTTTGATGAAGATATTTTAGCAAAATAACTTATGAATATAAAAAAGATGGCAAATGTGTGTATGAATATAAAAAAGATGGCAAATGTGTGTAGGCTATATGATAAAGCAACAGCTTTTTATATGCTGTGAACATAGCTCATGTGTCCTCCAGCTACGCACATGTTTATGATGACTAATAGCATGCTGCTGTGGTGGACACGAGACAGTGTACCGCTACCACTCGCAATCAAGCCGAAATTTGCAGTGGAAGCTCTGTTATTGGGATCGGAGCGGCGAGCGCAAGTGCAAAGTTACGTCAATCAAATCGAACTGACAAGCGAATTGAACTTAATATGCAATTACTTCGCTCTTGTTGAACGGAACTTTCGTTCAAAGAACAACTGACTTGGAGAAAACTGTTAACATGAACTGATTACTTATCTCGCTTTCGGTAACCACAATCGCAGACGCGTTCTTGCTTAAAGGTAACATCTGGGCGCATGATCAAGTATCCGCTTTATGATGCAATACATAGAAAAAAGCATACTTCACAGAGAGTAATCCATCCATCAACCGAAAGTTCCCCAAAAGCCCAATTTTGTAGTTACTCATTATTATGCTTCATTATGCATGGACTTGGAATGCAAACCGTTTTTTCTGTATTAGAAATGTAATGTAGAAAGATTTTACAACTACGACGTCACAGGTGTAGAAACACATATCAAACAATATAATGCGCACGGTTGATTAATGAAATAAAAGCATATAGCAAGCAGTCCAGTATATTGACAAACAGGAACGAGTGTGCTGGATGACATTCACAATATTTGCCTTGCCTAGTTAAGGTGTAGAGTAGCTTTAAGCGTCTTTCACGTTTATGAACCTGGACTTTGAAGTCGTGGTTTTTCTACCGATTTACTCTCGCAAATAGGCAAATCACAATAAAAGTTTGGTGGGGCGGCATATAATAAAAGTACTTTCACGACCGACAAATAACACGGAATAATTTTGTGGACAGAGACAAGGACATAAATTTAAGTGCGAACACTTCACAAAATTTAGCTCTGGTTTCGATGATAATTTTGGCCTCCGCAGGATCAACCTCTCATCTTTTGTCGTTTGTTTCAAAGTGGTGCAGTTAATTGTACTTTTGACAAAATATTAAAACCGGGGGCGCGCCTCCCCATGGGGGTGTCAATAAATTTCTATTGGTGCGCGAGCCTTATACGCGCTCTGCAACATGGAAAGCTCTTGAACGGGGAAGTGTTCCTGCATTTACATATTTAAAGTCAGGGGGACTTGAAAGTTGAAACACAGTTCTGCTAACGTTACGTTAGCAGAACTGCCATCAAAGTTACTACGACAGACACTCGTCTTGATCTGTTCATGGCGTGTTGAATCACTACACACCTTATTTGCAGTAGCTATAGGTCTACTGCAGTCTTAACTAGCACTATTAACAACCAAATTCTATCCATGAAGAGTGGGACATGGCGGAACGCAGATATAACACCCTAGCATGAGAATTGAGCACGTTTAATTAGATAATAATTCGAGGAAATTCATCGTTTCCTTTAAACGAGATAATTATTGGGCAACAATGACATTTATAAGCCTTTATACAATTCTCGAGCGCAAGGAGTATCTGGCAAAAATGAACAACCTACCCAAGCACCATGGCGCGGGCAGCTGCATCGGCTTAAGGCCGACCCTGTTACGCGTTATTATATTGCAGGGGTGCGCAGCCTTTTCGTTATTGCCGGCCGCATTACATTTATTTTTGTGAACTACGGCTATCTGTGAGCACAAGTTATTTTTATGAATTACATTTAGGAATAGGATTTAGTCGATAATATCCCATTTACTCGTTCCTATAAGCATAATGAAATGTCAAACATTTTAATGAATTTATTCAAGCGTAATTACACGTCTATTTGGCGGTCCTTCTACTGAGTATCCGCATAAAAGTGGACAAAGAGTTTTTACTGATGCACGATCGCAGGTTGTCCATCCCTGTTATACAGTAGTAGCTCCTTTAATTTGAAACCTGAATGACTTATAGCCTGAGTTTCGTTCAGATTTTCAAATTTTGGATTGTACGTTCGAGGAAGTCGACACATTTAGTGGACGTCTCCTGTTTTTAGTTCATCATCACTCCAAGTGTTTATCTGTGCCTTTAGTTTGTATTCCTTTGGTCATCAGTTGCTTGTTAGCGTGCCGTGCTGTTGTGAGCTGAGTAGCAATTTCGTGTCATTATTGAGTTGCTCAAATTTTCAATTCATGTGTTAAGCTCCTCCAGATAAATCGATGAAAAAGAAACCTTTACGGGGTTTGCTTGACCCTACACCAGACTGCATGAACGATATGAGTTTGCTTGATGGTGAACTGGCAAGTGTTAACAACATTGATGAATATGTTGAACTCTTATATGAAGAAGTTCCGTCAAAGATTAAAGCATCAGCATTGCTTCTACAATTGACAAGAAACCCGGATAACTTGGAAGAACTTTTGCAGCACAGTAATTCAGGATTTGTACATTGTTTTGTGGCAGCTCTGACTAACATTCTTGAGCCCGATAACGTACCGCGTTGATGTATTTACGAATCATAACGTTTTTGATGAAAAATAACTCTTTTGCCGTGAGTTCAGTCGGTATTCGATTTTAAGCGAAATGCTTCCGTGCACTTGTCTTTCAATAGGTTTCCTACGTGGAGTTGGATAAATGTGAAAGTGAAAATGTCGCTATAAGGCTTATGTAGATTTTGGTGGTTTGCAAGATTGAGTGGTTTGGTTCAAAGTTGTTTAAATATGCGTCAGTGGGTAGTATACGACATACGTGCCCTTGAGACCTCGTTTATCAATGACTGACAGATACTGTTTTGGGTGCGCTGACAAGAGTTCTCCGCGAAGATTGGCGAAAAAGTGTGGAGCTATCGACCAACATCATGTACATTTTCTTTTGCTTTTCATCGTTTTACCAGTTTCATCACGTCATTGCACATCACAAGGTAAAATCACTGGTGGATGCAGCCATTTTTGTTAGAAATGTCAGCATTACTTGCCTCAGTTATCTTATTTTATTGATACTGTTCATATTTCTCGAATGTAATGTTATGCTACTAAATGGCTTGTTAGTACAGCCAGTGAGCATGATCATTTAAAAAAATATTATGTCATGCGTTTGCTTCTCAGATAGGTGCTCTGTCGATGACCATAGCTGAGCATGAACTGATCAGACACGAAGCGTGGAGAGAAGATGTAGAAAAACGCAAGGCTGCAAATATCCTTTCGGTTTTAAGGAGAGTTTTGCTCTCGTCACGTCCTGGTTTAAGGCTGTGGCCGTTTTTTGAAGAGCGTCATTATGTTCATCTCCTGGCAGTGCGGTTTGTTGTGGGTTGCACTTGTTGTTTGTGGTTTTTGTACCTTGCTGACGCAACCCACAGAAAAGTCACTGTTAACAATCGTTTGACAAACACTGAGTTTTTTTGTTCAGTCCTTATGTTTATCCTTAACATAAACTTTATCCTGCACTGATTAGCGAACCGAGTGAACAAACGGAAAAAGAGTATGAGAAAGCTCAAAAGAAATATCAAGGCCTTGTGAAAAAGCAAAACCAGCTTTTAAGAGGTAGTATGCTCATTGGGGCTTGTTCGGCGTCTTCCTCAAACGTCATCTACGTTATCTTTTTTCAGTGGCATTCTACCTTCTTTTGAACTTGGCTGAAGATACAAAAGTTGAAGCAAAAATGAAAAACCGCGGTATAGTCAAGATTCTCATCAAAGCGTTGGAAATTCGCAAAAACACCGATTTGTTGATCCTTATTTTGTCTTTTCTGAAAAAACTGAGCATATTCGTGGAAAACAAAGATGAAATGGTATGTCTGTGACGTGGGCATGTTGGAACGCTCGCTCGCACATTCATTATATTCTTTGTTTGCTGGGCGTTCATATCACAAAGTTCTATCACTTCAATCAACGCAGTTCTCGTTAAGGCTGTGATAAAAGCACAAACCTTTTCAAAAAGAACTATGCTTTGTGGAAGTCCTAATAATGCTTCTCTTAACTGATAGAACCGATAACTCTGCAACCTGACGTTGTCATCTTCCGGGAATTTCGTGTCCGATATGTGCTAAGTCAAAATCGCGGCCAAGAAATGTCTTAAGATTTTTTCGAAAAAATATTTTTTCCAAAAGGTGATTTGAAGACACTTATAGAAATAAATCCAATCTCATTGAAACAGGTTTGTTGATCACCTGACTAGCTGATGTGTTGCGAATGCCGGAAATGTTCTTTCCAATCTTTGATGCGATGTCCGTCTTTGCATGAATGCATTGCTTTGAACTGCCTCAAAAATGAATGTTGTAAACAGGTTCTTTCAAAGGAAAATGTTAGGTACTCAGTATGCACCTGTAGGGACCCGATTTTCTCTGATTCTAGGGACCGGATGATCATTTTCTCTGATTCTAGGGACCCGATCCGGGTCCCTAAAACACCTTAAAAAACTTGTTGTAAATATTGAACTTTCTTGACAGGCAAATTTGAACATCATTCCATTGTTGGAACCATTCCTCCCCTGTGAGAGTGTTGATCTGATGGGCTTGACTTTGCTGTTGTTGCTGAACTTGTCTTTTGACACTGCTCTGAGAAAAAAGATGATGGATTCTGGTTTTCTGCCACGAATCGCAAACGTTTTGAGTAGGTTGTGGTATTGCGTAGTTGAGACAATACTGTTAAACAACAATTCGCGATCTTAAATTGAACTGCGCGGCACTATTCTTTGCGCAGCTTTAGGAAGTGAGAATCACAAGACTATTGCAATCAATCTGCTATATCAGCTGAGCTTAGATGATAAGGCTCGCTCCATGTTTTCCTACACTGATTGCATTCCAAAGGTGATTTGCTGTTGTATTATAGTTCTGAAGTTTTTCACTGACATTTGGGTTCTTTTTACTTAACATTTATCCTGGGAGCCATTTTAGTGATGTATTCGTTTTTATTGCCAGTTTAATGTAAATGGTTTACTGCTGGTATGTAATCAGACTTGAGGAGGCTTGGTATGTAAGCTTACGTAGAATCTTTGAAATGGATTATAAGCAAGTTTGTTAAGACCGAGATTTTCTTGTTTAAAATAGACTTTATGCGCAACTTGGTTTCCAACGCGAGAAATATCGCACGCATGGGCGATTTAGCATCTTTTTGCAAAGTACCAATGAAACAAATACCCAATGCAATCACCTTCTGCCATTGCGTAAGAGGTGATTGCAGGCACGAAAAATGCGAAGTGGACGATGTGAAATGGAAAATTGGGGGCAGCACTGCTCTGGAGGAACTTGTCTAAAATGTTGATTGTTCTTCGGCTTTTCACGCTAGTTTCAGATTTCAACCCGATCTTTCAGAGTATAGCTTCAGAAAGCTACTGTTGAATTCTTTTGTTTTTGTTTTTAAGCTTTTAGAAATGATTTTCAAAGCTCCAGATGGATCTATAGACATAGACCTGGCTGCTTTGTGTATTAACGTAGCAACAAAAAAGAGGAACACTCAGGTTTGTGGTCTTTTAGGTAAAATTCTGTTTTGAATGCTATTTTGAATAGTTCACCGCTGACATGTAAATGGTTGACTGCGTCTGTCTTGATGGTTTCTTGAGAAAGTGACAAGCGCTCATAGAATGTGTTGTAATTCTACCGTATTTTGCAAATGGTGTGATACATGATTCAACGTCAGATTGACCTCAGGGTGCAATCTACATTTACTCGTAAACACTTATGCTGTCAGGGTAGAGGCTTGGCATGTGGCAGTGACCGTTGCGCAAAATGCTGCTCAGGTACGTGACGCGCAGTGAAAGTTAATCTGAATACACGTTCTTTAAACCCTTCTTGTCTTCTACCGCTGGAAATATAAAGCAGGTTTGATTGCTAGGCGATACCGTTTGTGCTTCCCTTGTCGGCCTTGTGCAATATCAATCTGAGATTGAACGGCAGTTTGATATTGCGTTTACACTGATGCGTAAACGGAAAATTGTCTTTCCAATTTACTAGCCTATGTTCTAAGGCCATCTAAAGCTTGCTTTGAAAGTAAGAAGCTCCGTTTTCTTCCGCACACCAGTCAGTCGTTCGCCCGTAGGATTTTGCGGCTGCTTGCATTTGCTTATTCGGAAGACCTACATACAGGGCTACCATCGATCTAGAACCAAAAATAAAGACGGCTGAGGATAATTTTTTATTATATTACCTAAAAAGAAAACAATTGTTTCTGTTTGCACGACCAACGTCAGATCATATCTTTGCCTATTTATCTTCAGGAACTATTTGCTTTAGCAATGTCTTATTCTCGACTTCTTGGAATCGTCACGGAAAATGTTTTTTTCGCTTGCTTTATTCTTGAATCAAATAAATGCAAAACCTTAGCTACAAAACCAGCTTTCCTAAGTATCCTAACCAGAGTAGACAACTTACAGTGCTAACATAACAATACCTGATAGTGCGTTATGTCTCTGTGCTGCAAGATTATACTACATTCATGACATCAAAAAACTTGGATTACAAAATGTTTACGATGAGACAGAAATGGTGTTTATGACTATCAGATATTGCTTATTTAAAATTGTTATGCTACAAAAAATAAGAGAAAATAAGGACGCAAGTCACAAATAAGGACATTTCTTAGCAATAAGGACATTTATATTTTCTAAGACGTAGTGCTGCAAAATAAGGACATATCTTAGAAATAAGGACGGTATGCTAGCCCTGCCTACATAGCACATGTGTCGTTGTCTTAAAGTCACAGCAGCTTCAATACCTTGCTTACAATTTTCTTTTTAGGTGGTATGTCAGAGTCATGATGGCTTGGCTCTCAAGTATTTGGTAAAAAGGGCGTTCAAGTTTAAAGACGTGCTTCTGATCAAGATGATACGCAACATGTCTGACCATGGCGGTCCAACAAAAGCTCTGTTTGTGGTAAGTTAGTTTGAGTTTTACACCAGTCGTGCATTTCACCTGCAGCGGTCGCGTCTACTCGGAACTGTCATGCAGAAGAGCAAGTGACGACACTTATGCTGAACCTTGGTGGAAAAGTATCTATGAATTGTGCGTTTTTCAAACTTCGTTGATGTGCAGTGGAAGTGTGTGCCACAGAGTGACTTGGAATGCACGCGCACAGTGCAAAATACGTGATGGGGCGCAACTGCAAGCAGTGTTTGTTTGCACATGTGCTTGTTCTTGGTGGGGGCAGCTCTCACACTTGCCTGCGTGCCGCGCGCATTCGTCCGATAATGGCATGTAACACTGTCTGATAAGTTTTGTTTTATCTCGTTTAGAATTTCATTGGCAATTTCGCCAATGCAATCAAGAAGGAAAAGAACGAAGATTTCGTCATTGAATGCGTCGGCACCCTCGCAAACATGAACATGCCCAATATCGACTTCGAGCAAATCTTGGAAGAGTGCAGGCTTATTCCTTTCATACAAAAAGTGCTGCAACCAGGTAAACTAATTGAAAAAAACTAAAAATCTAGTTTAGCATGTGGGCGCATTGTAAAACACTGTATGGTTAGCATTACAGATTGGTTGCGTAACCTAAAAGCTTTCAAAAAAGCCAAGGAAAAGGTCGCTGCCGTATTCATATGTTGCTGATAAAATAAAGTAGTTGATCTGACTTCTTACATCGACCGTTGTGAAGAACATTCCCAACTGATTCGGTTTTTCGAAATCAACGGCGCTGTACTAAAAATTCACTCTTTCTTCTTCAAGTTCGGAAATGCGAATTCTTAATTTTATTAAGTGCGCTCTGAGAGAAAAATGTCCATATTGGTATAAATCAATTGAGTTTTTCATTCACAGATGACGGTTGTAATCAACCTATGTGCAAAGTGTGGAGACATTTATACATTTAGCGAAAAATTTTTGTGTTTGAACGCCCATTTTCTATCAACTCAAAAATAAAAAACTTTGAAATATTCTGCTGTGTGTTGTTTTATCAAAGGTACAACGTTCACTTTTACGCGTTTTTGCTCAGATGAAGCCGAAGATGATCTCGTTTTAGAAGCAGTTATTTTGTTGGGAACTGTTGCCCTGGATAGCAATTGCGCTGCCATGTTGGCCGATTCTGGCATCATTCAAGTTTTGATCGATTTGCTTAATGGTAAGTTGATTGGTGCTCCGCTAAGCAGGCAAACAGTGAAGTGTTCCGTGATGCTTGCTTTATCAAATGCAAAATTTTTGATGATAAAATAGAAAACCTTTGGTGAAGAAAGCATTTGCGAAGAAAGGTGTATATCCAAAGCTTACATTGTGCAATAGAGAATGCATAAATTATGAAGGCATCGTCTTTATCTTTGCGTTTTAACGCTGTTCCATTGTTTGGAACCTAATGCAGCTCAATCTGATTTCATAATTGCATGGTCGAAGCTCATGTCCACCTTCTCAAGCTTGGTTTTAGCATCTGTTCGTATGCGCTTTAATTACATCGTTATTTTTTGTGCGACTGAGATTTATGCCGCCCTTTTATTCGCCTTTTTAACCAATGCCCTGCTGTGCATTGTGTGTAATGTTCCATGAAAGGCTTGGGTGGATCCCACATAACTCGACAGTTTGATTGTTTTCCTCGGTTGCCCAGTGTCTATTTGTTCATATGCCAGCCTAGCAATCGCACCGTGGAGATACCTTTTACTGAAATTGAACTTATTGGCAGTTTTATTGAAAAAAAACGGCAATTCTGAAAAAGTAAATCTTTCTGTGTTAATTACGCAGATGACACGAATAAATCTCTTTCGTGGCTAAAACTTTGGTTGGGTGGCCCCGCTCGAAGCTACGTGCTCGCTGAATGTCAGCGCGAACTGTTCTTTTTCAGCAAAACAAGAAGACGACGAACTGGTTCTTCAGATCGCCTACGTTTTCTACCAAATGATCTGGCACGAGGAAACAAGGAACGTAATCATTTCCAAAACGCAGGTGACCGAACTTCCGTGATGCAATGACCGCCACTGCCTACGCGAAAATAAACAACTCACGACTCGTTGTTGTTGTTCTGTTTCCAGGTCCCTGCTTATCTGATCGACCTGATGCATGACAGAAACACAGAAATACGAAAAGTGTGCGATAATACGCTCGACATCATAATGGTAACGGTTGTGATGTTAACGTTTAGCTTTGCAAATATGTTTACTACGCGTTTACAAATTGAACACAAAGGCAAGGCTGACGTTTTAACTCGTCTTAACGAGAATCTTGGCCATCAAAATATTGTTGTCCCGTTATTATTCCGAATAACCTGACTGATCAGACTTCCTCAAATTTTTCAGTGTACTTTTTAAAGAGAATCTGAAAACGACATTAGAAAGCGGCTAAATAGAAAGATTTACGAAAATGTCTCCTAGCCAGTGGTATAGCGACCACACAAGCCTGGTTTCAGTCAATAAATTCGGAGGCGCTGTTCAGGAGTACGACAGCGACTGGGCGAAGCGCATTCAACTGGAGAAGTTCCGATGGCATAATTCGCAGTGGATCGAAATGGTCGAGAGTCAGCAGCAAGATGATGAGGACGATGACTTGTACGACGACCTCCCACCATACCTGCACGACGACGGTCTTCTGCTCTACGAACCGAGTGAGTGCGATGTGCTGGAAACTTTGCGATTAAAACAATGACAACGAAAACCTGTCAAGATAAGTGTCGCGATGCGATGAAGTTGCCGCGCACCGAGTGCGATCGTTTTATATTTCTTGCCATTATCGTCGTTATGAAACTACATTAAAATATTTGCTTCCAGACTTCGATGACGAGATATTGATGGAAAATGGAATTGGCAACGACGCTTTGAGGTCGAGTCTTGCTGGCCACATGGTCCCACCAGGCTATGAGCAGTAAGTTTGACAAACAATAACCTGCTGGTGAAACCCGGTCGTTGTTCTTCGGTCATGCAGTGGAGCACGAAAGCTACATAAAGCATACTGTTTACGTCACACAGAAAGCCAATTGAAATGTTTCCGGGGCTTACCGTTTCTAAAGAATTAAAAGTTACATTACAAAATGAATGTAAACCGTTTTTGTAACATGAGTCACAAGCAATTAAACGTAGAACCGTTTACCAGTAGGTTAATGATGGAAGAGAGGTTTATGAAGTAATGTACTGAGGGGAAGTAGTCAAATGAAAAACCTCTACAACAGTATACGAACGGGCAAAGCATCCAAATTTGTTCGGTGATTGCAGCCAACCTCTCTGATATCCAATGGGCTTGTTCCCAGGGTTGCGGATTCGGAGGTAAAATATCCGACTCCCGATTCCGACTTTCCAAAATTTCCGACTCCTTGACATAAGGGGAATGAAATTTGGCTGTTAAAATCAATGGAAATCGTGGTACACAGCAAGAAATCTCTGATTCAACAAAAGTTTCAAAAAAAATTGTACCATTTCAAGAGGAATTCCCAATTTAGGAGTGTGATGTAAAAAATGATCAACTGGGCATCCGGAGACGGACGAAAAATGGGACTCCGACTCCCAGTGTTGTTAGTAATCCGACTCCGACTCCACCCAAAAACCTCCGACTCCGCAACCATGCTTGTTCCTAACGGTGGCTCAATCATAGCCTGTTAAAATGGTGTTAAAATACTTCTTATCTATTTTGACAAAGAGCAACGAAATCAAACTTTTGGCCATGTTCTCATTGTGGATAAACACGCGAATAGAAGACAAGTACCGTACCGTACACAACTCAGTCTTCTTGGCAATTTACACTTTGTTAAACTTATGCAAGAATTGACGTTGTTAACTCGTGTTTTCATTCGCAGATACATTCCGGGCTACGACCCAGAACACGATCCTCACTTCATCGTCCACGACGACGGGCTCGACATCGACGGATACTATCCCGCTCAGCCGTTCGCCAGACCGAGTTCTCCCGACCTCGTCGCTTACCACAACAACTACTGAACGACGTCGGTCGAGAATTATTTCTTCGCACCAGGGCCAAGTTGTCCAGCGGAACGCACGGCGGCAAGTTGTCGCACATAGCTTGGTGTCGGCTCTTCCTCCAACACATAGCATGCTGTTCTGTTGCGTTGCCCGCGTTACTGTGACTTCGCGCATGTTGGTGTTACTGTGAGCGCAGATATGTTGTTCTTTCTTGTTCGCACACGTGGAAATATCTTCGCTGTTCCTTGTTACGTTTATTAAAGTAACTCGTGGGTACTGTATTCTTTGAAATTAAGTGGGTGCTGCTTGCAGATAATTAATAACATTGAGAAAGTTTACAAGTGACATTATGATCCTTGCGTGGAGCCAGCAGTATTATCTGAGATGGCTGTTGAACGTAAAGTATTTCGAAGTCCTCAAGGTTGTTGCCATGGCAACCCTCCCCAGAGGAAAAGCTGGTAGGACAATGAATGAGAAAGTTTTGTAAAGACAACCGTTAATCATAAAAATTGCATTTACAACAAAGAAAATTTGCTTTCGATCATACTATTTACTGCATAGGACATACTAAACCCTTCCAAGTACGCATAATTCCCCAAACTTCCGAAAACATAGCATTTTGTTTCTTCAGACCAAATTTCACGATACCTTGGAAGGCCATTGCTAGTGCGGATCGGTGGCCTATATAAGAAAAATGGGCACTTGCATGTGATGGTACCTTGGCGTGCAATGTCTGATTTAACTTAGAAGAAATATACTACCTGCATGTTACTGATCCATTTTCTCTTTGTTTTTCTGTAAAAAACAAGCAAATCGCTTTAAAAGAAAAAATTGTAGCGACGCATCTCCAACAATGCCATTAACGCAAAAGTTCGCTCTTTACGAAAGCTTTTCGGGCGCTCGGTCGTTTACATTGTCTTCATGACCGAGAAGATTTTCAATAGCATCTTCTCCAAAAAATGGGAAGTCTTTGTCTGCAGCGAGCAATTCAGTATCGAATCGTGAAGGTTTGGTCAGGAAAACCATCCGAAATTTCCCAAGCAATCGAAAACTTTCATGAACTAAGGCAAGCGCAAAATAAGCCTGCAATACCTCCAGCGGAAACAACTTTGGTGTCTTGAAGACATGCGGAACAGCTGATGCTCTGAGAAGTACGTGAACCGTTTCCAGCGTGCACTTTCTCCTCTGCAGATCGTGCCGCAGCGCGTGTAGGCCCACTTGCACTGAGCAAGGATGAATAAGGATTCCCCATCGCCACAGGACTTCTGAAAACCAGAGACATGACTTCACGCGAAAATTTTTTTAATGAGGGAGAACTGTGCAGGACTTCAGCCTCTCTCGTTCCAGGCCACAGGATCCACTAGTAAGACAAGGTCAAGACGACTGGAAGAGGTCTGGGATGCAGCAGGATGATCATGACATACTTTGTATCATGACATGCTCCTAACGCGTCCTGCAATTGCGTTGTGGAAAACGCAAGCTGGGGCCTTGACATGTGGTACTGATCCAGGAGTACAGTAGGCTATATGGAAATTCAGGGGTAACACTACATTCCCCAGAACTCCAGACTTCCCAAACTGAAGCCATCGGTTGCAGTTTTACGTCATGCCCAAGACTGAAGTCTGAGAACGGTGCTAGGAAAGGTGCCCTAAACATAGCCTGCTCCATCAAACCCTAATTAGCCTACCGCAGTTAGTGGGGATCTCGTTACGCGGTCGTAAAATAAAAATGAGAAGTTGCAATAGTTGCGTGGAATGTACGAACCTTGCTTGATAACCCGAGCTCCAAAAGACCCGCACAGAGAACTGCACTTGTGGCCAGGGAGCTAGCCCGCTACAACATCAACACTGCTGCCTTAGTGAAACTCGCCTTGCTGACACGGGACAGCAGCCGGAAATCGGAGGTGGTTATACCTTCGTTTAGAGTGGCTGTAACGCTGGTGATCGCCGGGAAGTTGGATTTGCCATCAATACTCACCATGTGGAGAATATGACCAGGATGCCAGATGGGCTCAACGATCGCCTTTTGTCAATGCAGCTACCACTGGGCAAGAGGACCGTTACGCTAATCAGTGCCTATCCACCTACCATGGCCAACGCCGACGAAGTCGAGGAAAAATTATACGAAGAGCTTGACACCCTCGTCGCTTCCGTTACGAAATCTGAAAAACTATTTGTTCTTGGTGAGTATAATGCTCGAGTTGAAATCCAGGTTTTAAAGTTCGGAGGGGGCAAAATAGATTTTAAGTGGGCAAGATTTTTTGTTTTTATTGTGTATTTCAAAGCAAACTTTCTGGACACAACTAAATTTGTGGGGGAACAAACAAAATTTGTGGGACTTCTCCCCGTGGCCGTGAGCCTGATTGGTCTCAACCACTGAGTTTGGAACGATGCCACTGGTAGACACGGTGTAGGTAAGTGCAATACCAATGACCCGCTACTGCTTAGAACCTGTGCCACTCATGATCATACATCACAAACACCATATTTCGCCTTCCCACCAGAAACAAAACGTTATAGATGCACACCCGCTCTAGACACTGGCACCGAATTGACTACATGATTACCAGGGCCAAGAACAAGTGAGATGTGCGCAGGCCCGTAGCACCGGGAGGCATTCGGGAGCGATTTCCCCCAAAATGTGCTCCCTTAAATTTTGTAATGTCCAGAAATGTTTGTTTTGAACATATAATAAAAACCCAAAATCTTGCCTCCATAAATTGTATTTTTCCCCCCAAACCTAAACCCTGCCTACGGGCCTGGTTGTGCGATTGACCAAAGCCATGTGTGGGGCCGATTGCTGCACTGATCATTGCTAACTTATCCTGGCACTTCCAGCCCAAGCTTAGACCCCAAGGTCAAAGAGCCACAAAACGGCTTACCATCAACCTACTGAAGTCTGCCGACACTGTAAACGAACTCCGATATGCACTGAAAAACAACCTCCTCAAACCAACCAGCAGTGAACCAGCACCGAAAACCAATGGGCCCCGTTCGAGATGCAATATACTCTAATGGATTAGAGGTATTAAGCCCTGCAGAAACCACTAAGGTTGGTTTGATGAGCAGTGGCGATTCTAAGTGGGGGCTTGGGTGGCCCATGGCACCCCAAATTTTTGCTTGGCCCACTGTTTGCCCCCCCCCCC